>JACCDN011002005.1_pt1 | contig 99660 bp, 91 predicted proteins | sample 7441691 | NCBI WGS metagenome assembly JACCDN01 (sample SAMN15323439, study PRJNA562643) | freshwater metagenome | isolation source: river surface water | place: USA:Blue River Watershed | collected 2017-08-16 | reverse complement strand
TAGTTGCTTCTATAGCTTCCGGACTATCATCAATAACTACCTGCTCCAATAAATCCAAAATAGCCTCTCGCTCGGCGCCTTGAACATTTGTTCTGGCAGAATCTCGCAACACAGAAGGAATCGAAGGCACATTGGCCAATAAAGCCTCAACAAGATCTCTTTTTCCCAAATTGACAGCTTCAAGAAGTGCTTCGCTAATATCCACCCCGATAAAATTTCTTTCATTATCCCTTAGAAACAAAGGAATGATTGTGGAGTGCCGACTTGTAACTGCATATCTGAGAGCTTCACTTCGAGTCTCTGGGGATATAGACCCCTCTTCCAACACTAATCTTATCATGGCCTCTCTGGATATAGCCCCCCCTTCGAATCTGCATTCCATGATGTCATCGTCGCAACATGCAGCCAGGCACACGATGAGCTTCTCTCGTGCATACTCTGTAAACACAACACCAACTTCCTTCATTGCCATTAGTGCCCTCAAATCGTCAATAAAATCTCCCCCATCTATGTTACGTACGATTCTCTCTTGCTCTTCATCCGTCAAAGTAAAGTTTGTAAGCAGAAGTCTGAGCCTTTCCGCATCATAACCACCAGACACAGCATCAGCCGCCTCAATCGCCATCTCTAGCCTCTGTTCTCTAGAGAGAGGATTGCTTTCGAATAACAGTCTAAATATAGATCTCGAATCAAAAACAATTGCAAGCTTGATCGCTTCAATTGCATTAAAAACCATATGGCCATTTTTCAAAACTTTTTTGCACAACTCTTTATCTTCATTTTCAAGTCCACAAATAATTAACCTACATCGAAGCTTTTCATCCATAACACATAGATCTGCATTTATATCCAATAACTTCCCGCACAACGGTGACTGATTATTTATAATTGCCCAATCGAATGCAAGATGTTGAGTCTCTTGAGATATAGGGCCACTTTTTATCAAATCGATTATATGACGTTTGTCTGGTTGTCCAAGTGCCATCAAAATTGCACGACTTCGTCTCCTGATAGACATGGCTTGATTTACCGATAACGATGTTGCTGTTGCCCCAGGTTCATTCGTTAAAACCGCACGAGCAACTTCATCTATTCGACCTTCTGAATCTGAACTTGTGTCAGAACTCTCTTCGCTAAAATAAAAATCATCAATTCCATTACCCCCACCCGTGAATCCTGGCACATTACTCATAAAACTCCTTAATCCAAGAAAGCATATATGAAGATTGTATATTTGTATGCCCTTTTCCAGTTGCGATGGATTGAGTTCATACACTTATTTTAGCCATCCTTACAGGCCTATTTATTAGACCTCTTTCGAAACACAAAAAAGGACCTTGAAACCAAGGCCCTTTTGAAATCACTGACTGAAGTCAGATGTTAGAAATCAAGCGCTGCGTTAAACACAATACCCTGAATTCCAAATCCAGATCCATTTGAAGTTGCAAAATCAGCTCGTGGAACAATTGACTTGATCAAATAGAATAAATACTCACTTTGATAAGCCATTTTTAATGTCACTCTGCTGTCATTTTCCATTGTTTTAAACCAAGAAAACCCTAGCAGATATTTCACTGAAGGCGAATATTGGTATAACCCATTTTGAACAGCAGCCTCTGTTGGTAAAAACATAGGCGTTGTTCCAGTCATAAAAGCCACAACTTTAGAAAAAGTCGCATTACGTGTATTGGAATAACCATACGTAATAGATCCATAAGCATCTCCAAAGAAGGAGACGTTATTTCCTATAGCCCAGTTCGTATGCATCCCAATTTCAGGTCCAACACCCCACCAAGTATATTTTTGGTAGTTTTGAAAGTATCCACCAATATTTGATCCGTACCCGCTTGTTGCTGTATCAGTCAATGCATTGGTAAATACGCTCAATTGACGTCTTTGCATCAACTGTACATTAACACCAAATAGAGTCGTGATTTCCAAATTAGGAGTGATCATTGTAGCTCTGTCAAGTAAAACCTCTACATTGTTGTACGACATATTAATCCCAGATTGGAGATTATTGAACAGCAATGTATTTGTAGGGTTATTCACTTTTTGGTTTACATAAAGCGATGGAGCAAAGGCTTGTCCATAAGAGAGCTCTAAAGAAGTATCTGTGATACACTTATAGTTCTGATAATTAGCGCTCACTTTCCAGTTGTCATTATGAAAGCTGTATCCAGCTCCTACCTGAAATCCCCAAGCAAAACTATCTGCTGGTTGTATCCCTGTAGCTGCTACCGGGTAAGCAATAATTGTGCGATCGTTAGTAAGCACTCCAATATCGCCGCCTTGCACGCGAACTTGCAAATATGTTGCTGATGCATTTACATCCCAAGGAGTGTCACACTCTAATTTTGGGTTTGGATGACATAGAGATGCGCAATCCCCTGCTTTTTTGTCATGCTTTTTATGTGCTGGGCCAGTCCCAGCAAAAAGTCCAACCGACGCTAAAAGCATTGGAAGAACCTTCACTACTTGTCCACTCATGATATTCCCTTAAAAGTATTCATTTTACGGCTTTGTTTAATACCTTCCATTTACAAAAACAATTATTTTTTCAAAAGCATTACTTCCACTTATCCACTCTAATAACACCTTAAACCCATTTTTATTAGCAGACTTCTTTCTCGGGCGAAGCGAGTTTCGAAAGAGGTTAGTAATCTAACTAATGAGTTTTTTCACGATGTATAAAAAAAACAGGCGATGAAATTTTCACCGCCTGTTTTTTTAAAAGACTTAAAGTTTTATGCTAGAAGTCTAGATTTGCCTGTAGCACAACTCCTTGCACTCCAAGACCGGCTCCGTTTTGTAAACGGTAGTTGATCTCAGGAACGATAGATTTGATCACTTGGCTATAATACGAAGTTTCGTAACCAAGTTGAAATCCAAATTTCAAATCAAATTCTTCTAGATCTTTAAACCAGCTAACCCCGAGTTGAAAATGGTAGTTGGGAGAATATTGATACAGCGTATCTTCAATCGAAGCTTCACGTGTTGTGTTGACATTCACAGTTTTGGACGCTGTAGCTGTTCTTGTAAAAGCAGCTCCGTACTCCAATGAAGTGTGTGCATCGCCATAAACACTGAAATTATAAGCTAAATTCCAGCTTGTGTGAACACCAACCATTGGCCCTACACCCCACCAAGTCATTTTTTGGTAGTTTTGGTAGAAAAGACCTTGTAAACCACTATATCCGCCATCTTTAGCGTTTGTGAACACAGTTGTTTGTCTTCTTGTCAAAAACGTCGCATCAATTCCATAGAATGGAGTGATTTCTAGATCTTTGGTGATCAAAGTGGGCCTAGACAGCACAAAATTTAAAGAATTAAAAATTGTTCCTGATCCACTTTCTACATGAGCAAACAAGGTCTTTTGAGAAGCACCTGCAGCTAATCCTGTACCAGAAGCTTGGGTTTGCCCATCAACTGCTTGGTTTGCATACGCTGAAGGGTTGTAACCACGACCATAAGCAGACTCAAGGTCTCCATTCGTTGTCGTGTTTAAATATGTATAGGAAAAGCCTACCTTCCAACTATCATACCAGGTTTTGTAAGTCCCGCCGACTTTAAAACCCCAGTTAAAATCCTCTACTGGCTCGACACCCTCTCCACCAATAGGGAACAAAGCTCCGTTTTGTATTGTTGTAGGAGCTGCTGTTCCAGTGAGCAGCCCGAAGGTGTCTCCTGTGTTTAAAGCAACTTCTTGTGCTTGCACTCTAAACTGTTGATAGACTGCAGCAGCATTAAATTCCCAAGGAGTTTCACATTCGCTAAACGCCCCGGCGTAACATAAAGGAGCGCACTCCTCTGTTTTTTTCGAATTCTTCTTATGCGAAGAGTTCGCTGACGCACAAAGCCCTGCTGTTGCAAGCAGTACAGGGAGATATGCTGTTATTCTTCTGTTCATGTTGGATCCTCTAAAGGTTTGAAACAGTTTTTGTTCTTAAATTCCGTTTACTCAATGTCCTTTTTAGTTAAAACAACTTTTTTTATATTAAAAGGATAAACGCACCTTTAGAGGCCCTAGAGCTAATTTACTCGTTTAGATAAAATTTTATTCATCCAATATTGATTTGTTAATCGTTCTTGAAATGCTTTGTTTTCTCCTACATCACCAAATTTTTCTAACCAAATAGAGAGATTTTCTTCTGTAATCTCATCCCAATCTTTCACGATCACAACCGGCAATCCTTCATATAACGAATCCAACGAACAAGTTTTCACAATCACAATACAACCCAATGCTAAATCTTCCCACGTACGATGACAATCTAGCCCATTTCCCCAAGGGCTGATAGAAAACGCATAGTGCCCCTTAATCTTCCAAAGTTTAGATCGTGCCATTTTTTTAAAATCATCCACCAGCCCCGTTTCTTTGACTCTTTTAAAAATAGATGTTCGATCTTCACCGAATTCTTTGTGCCGTTGAAAACAAGCGCGCATCGATTCACTATGATGAAAATCGACAAAAGCCCGTTTCAATCTTTGTGTTGTGGGGGGAGATGTTTTCATGAGACGTTTTAAAAGAGCCTCTTGCGCCTGAGGCGACCCCATTTCCCCCCAATAACCTCCCTTGTAAGCGATCGAATGAAAATCTAATCCTATTGGAATCGGTGATGCTTTCGTAGAAGGGCCATGATAGTCGTAATTTTGCGTGAAAAGATGTAAAATGTTTGGATTCTCTAATAAATCTTCCACCTCTTGTTCATTGAGATGACAATCTTTTGGGAAAGATTCGTCGCCATCACATATCACTAAAATAACGGGACAATCGAGCTGAGGCAACACCTGTTCATAAAAATCTTTCAAAAATCGTTGGCGTAGCCAAATAAGGTCATTTTTCTTAATATTCTTGTATTGAGAAAGATTGAATGGATATTCCACATGTTTAAAATAGTCCTTAGGAGTTCCTGCAACACCCACATCGCAATAATTTCTCAGCCCAAAATTCCAGATATAATCGGTTCTTTCCCAATCTAAAGAGGTTGCTGCATATACATTCATTACAAAAATTAACCCGATAAATTGCCACATATGTTTTTCCTATTATTGATTCTTAGCTCACCATTCTATATTGATTATCCTCCGTGTAAAAATCCAACGCAAGAAGATTACGTAAAAATAGACGCAATGAAACAATCTTTAAAAATTCCCGCAGACGATTTATCTAATGAAATAGCTTCGCGTATGCAGATCGGCGTCTACTTTCCTCTTGCTTATCCAGAAAAACTTCCTCAGAAAAATCTCATAAAAATCAATCAGGGAGGAGATTGTGTGGTCGTAAGTTATGCAGATTACGGGGATAGACGGCCCAAAAAGCTTCTCGATCGCATGCAAATGGAGCTAGAAAAAAGTGGATTTAATGGCTATCTTTATACGCTGATCGGAGGTTACCCAACACCTCGCGGAAATGAACTCTGTTTTGCCGCAACTCCTTATGCATTCAAGATGTTTATCATGGAAGAAGCCTACCTTTTAGGATTTCATTCTGTTCTTTGGTTAGATGCTCGCCTTTTTCCGCTCAAAGACATCACTCCCCTTTTTGAAATGATCAAAGAACATGGGGCCCTTTTGAATCTTACCGAAACCCTAGTCTCTTCACGTGTATCCAATGAAGCACGAGAATGCCTTTTGGATTTCACCCAAACAGATGTGCTAAAAAATAAAGCCATTTCCACTCCTGTTTTTGGACTAGATATGCACAGACCTGAAGTGCGAGCCGTCTTAGAAGATTTTTATGAAGCATGTGTCCTTGGAATCCCATTTTTTTCTTGTTATCCTGAAGAAACCGTACTCTCTGCGCTTATTGCCAAACACTGTAAACATATTCCCTTTGTCTCAGAACACTCCCCCAAAATATATCCTCGCCTTTTCATCTATTCGCATAGCAAGTATACCGATCAAAAACTTGCTGTTTACGCAAAAAAATTGGAATTCTATTTTTTTGGAATTTCCAATGAGGGGATTTGTGATCTAGAACAAATTATTTTGCACAATGCTTTAAAAAGGAACTAGCATGTTTATATCGATTTTTCTTTTTCTCAATCCATTTTTGTTTCAAACCCCAGAAATAGACCCTGAAACAAACGAAGGACTCGCTCAATTAACAACTGCAATCTCTGAGGCTGCTATTCCTGAAAAACTCGACGCTCTTTTCCTCTTAGAGCAGCAAAGAATCGGCCTCTCCGATGCAGATTTAACCCAAATAAAACAACGTTTTTCTCCTAGAATTTGTCGTGGAGTCAATCAAACTTTTGACTCTGCGCATCGAAAAAAAGAGCTGATTAAAATTAATAAAGGGGGGAAACGGTGTATTGTAACGACTATAGATGCAACCTTAAGGCGCAATCCTGAACTTCTCGAGCAACTTGCTAAAAATCTAGAAGCAACAGGATTCGACGGCTACCTCTATTATCGCATTGGCGGCTTCCCAACTCCACAGGAAACCGAATTAGAATACGCCGCAACCCCCTACAGCTTCAAAATATTTCTAATGAACGAAGCTCATCTTCTTGGATTTGATTCGGTCCTTTGGGTGGATGCGCGTTTGATTCCGATACGCTCTTTAGAACCCATTTTTACTCATTTAGAAAAACATCACAGTTTCTTTGTGGAAGATCGACTCATGGTTCGCGTAAACTTTCTTTCCTTATCTATCGATGCGCTTAAAGATCTTTTGAAAATCAATCCTCTGGATCATGTTCGGATTGCAACGCCCCTTTTTGGCCTTGATTTTACCTATTTTGCAACCGATCTTTTTCTTCGCGACTACTACGACTGCTGTAAAAATGGTCTTTGCTTTATTAGCGTGTTCCCAGAAGAACATGTGATCTCTTGCATTGTTGCTAAATACAAATCACATTTTGCCTATGTGACCCCCAAAAAATACTCTATTGCGCGACATCTTTGGATCTATGACCCAGATAATACCCCCTTGGAAACGCTTGAATTTGCACATCAAGAGCGCTTCATTTTTTTTGGGCTCAGCGAAGAAAGTCAGCATCAGCTTAAAAATCTACGCCTAGAAACCCGCTGCCAATAAACAATTTACCAAGCTTGCCAGTTAAGTTTTATGAATTCGTAAAGGCTGTGCAACTCAAGTGATAAATTTACTCGCCCGTTTAAGGTCAACATACTTGGATTGCGGCAGAATTGAATAACAAAGGGTAGTCTATTGACTACCCTTTGTTATTCAATTCTACTGTAATTTAAAGTTTAGAATTCGAAGCGACCTTCTAGGACGAGCCCTTGAGTTCCAAGTCCTGATCCTGTCTCTGTTCTGTAATAAACATCATTGACAATGGTCTTCATCACAAGAAAATAGTACGCAGTTTCATATCCAATTTGTAAACGAAGTCTTTTCGCATCGTTGTCGAAATTTCTTTCCCAACGAAGACCCAAGTTAAAATTCGCTTCTGGAGAGAATTGGTATAGGCTATTTGCAATCACTGCTTCGATAGGAAGGTATGCTGCAGGAAGTGCTCCAGGATTTGCTACTGATCGATTAGAAAAAGTAGATGTTCTCGCTTTCACTTGTCCGTAAGTCAATGCACCATATGCATCCCCATAAAGGCTCAAATCAAACGCAAGCTTCCAAGAAGAGTGTACTCCTAATAAAGGCCCCACACCCCACCAATTAAATTTTTGGTAGTTTTGGAAATAAGCGCCGTAATTAGAATTATAAAACCCTGTCACTCCAGCTGTTTGCGGAGAATAGTCATTTGTATAGACTTGCACCTGACGTCTTGTAATGATCGTTGTAGAAACTCCATAATAAGGAGTCATTTCTAAAGAAGAGGTGATCAATGAAGGACGCTCTAAAGTAAAGTTTATATTTGAAACATTCGACGAATTCCCCATTTCCAAATTCTGGAACAACACATTGTACCAATTTGTTTGTGGAGAGGTGATCGGCACTGCGGCTGTAGAAGCAGAGGTAAAAGGAGCTACTGTTCCATTTAAAGTAAATAGAGTTGTGTTGGTAAACATCGCCGGAGCATATCCATAATTATATCCTTGCTGAAGCGATGAGTCGCTAACGACTTTTAAATAAGAATAACGAACATTACAGCGCCAATTCTCAATTAAATTTCTATAACCTAGACCCACTTTAAATCCCCATCCAAAATTCTCTGGCTGAATAACGCCAGTTGCATTCTGAGGATAAGCAACCGATAAATTTCTCGTTCCTGCATCTTGCATTAAAGCGATCTCGCCCCCTTGCACAGAAACTTGTTCGTAAATCGCAGCAGCATCAATTTCCCAGTTATCATCACAATTAATGTGAGGCCCAGCATAACACAGATCCATGCAGGCTTGAGGTTGTACCCCTCTTTTATCTTCTGACGCATATACGCCGCTAATTAGAGCGAACGAAGCTATCGCTGCAGGAAGATATTTATAAACGCTAGTTTTCATCTTTTCCTCTAAAAGGTTAGATATTAATTATACGGCTTTTTTCTTGTTAATTTGGTTCATACAAAAATAAAATTAATTTTGAAACAAAAATTAATTTTTTATTTCTAAAATAAAATAAAAAGGGCCGATTCTCATCGACCCTTTTTGTTTTAACTGTTTTTAACAATTAAAAATCTAAGCAACCCTGTAAAACAAGTCCTTGAATCCCCAAACCAGATCCGTTACGGATTCCGTAAGATATGTTATTTATTGGAGTTTTCATTACTTGGAAATAATAAGTCGTTTCGTACCCAATCTGAAAAGATACTTTCATCGAATCTTCTCTAAAAAGATCTGACCAATTTAAACCTAGTTGAAAATTTAACTCAGGAGAAAATTGAAACAAAGAGTTATTCAAAGCAGCTTCTGCTGCAATATATCCATCTGTATTCACGCCAGGCGTTGCAGTCTTTTTGCTAAAAGTTGCAGTACGTACATTAGATTGTCCATAAGTCAAAGCTCCATACGCATCTGCATATAAACCAACTCTATTTCCAAGATACCAAGCAGAATGAACAGCAACCATTGGTCCTACACCCCACCATCTATATTTTTGGTAGTTTTGATAGTATGCACCTAGATTAGCTGCGTAGTTGCTCGGTACGCCTGCTGTAAGAATCGTATCATTACTGAATACAGCAACCTGTCTTCGAGTCAACCAAGTTGCTGACACTCCATAAGAAGTGGTCAATTCAAGATTTGGAGTGATCAATGTAGGTCTTCCCAATAAGAAATTGAGGTTATTAATCAATGTGTTATTGCCAACTTCAAGATTTTCAAATCCATAAGTTGGGATATTTTTACCATTGATCACAAACTGATTTGCGTAAGCTGAAGGAACATATTGTTGCCCGTAAGCGGTTTCTAAATTAGAATCAGCAACTGATTTAAAATAATTATACTGAACTGAAGTTCTCCAGTTATCAGCCCAATCTTTATAACCTAGGCCGACTTTAAATCCCCACCAAGCGCTTTCTGGTTGATTCACAGCATCCCCATTTTTAGGATAAGATGGTGTTTCACGGTCAGCTAAAATAGCAACTTCAGAGCCTTGGACAGCTGCCAACTCATAGATAGCTGCTGCCATAACATCCCAATTGTTTTCACATTCAAGGATAGGTCCGGCATAGCATAAAGGGGCACAATCAGATGCCATTTTCTTTTTATTGTCATGATTTCCGGCTACTAACCCAAGGGTTGCAAGCAAGACCGGCAGTTGAAGAACATTACGGATGTTCATTTTTTACCTCAAAAGGGTTTAAGGAGTTTAAGCTTCGGCTTAGTTTTTTAATTTCGCTATAATTTATTCGAAAAATTATTTAAATCTTTTTTTTAACAAAAGAAGAAAAAAGTTTTTAAAAATAAAAAGGCGATGAAACTTCACCGCCTTTTTATTCTGTTTTGTTACAATAATATTAAAACTCTAACATTCCTTGAAGAACAAGCCCCTGCAACCCGAATCCTGAACCTGTGGCTGAAGAACTTTGACTATAGGGAACAACGGTTCTTATAACCATGAAGTAGTAAGAACTTTCATAAGCTATCTGAAAAGAAAGACGCACTTGATCTTCATCAAAGATATATCTCCAATTCGCACCCAATTCAATATTCATTGCTGGAGAAAACTGATATAGATTATTCATCACGACAGATTCTTGACCAGGTGTACCAGCTTTTGGATTTGATAAAGTAGAAGTTCTTGATCCAGAACGTCCATACTCTAAAATACCAAGAGCGTCACCAAAAACACTAACCCCTTTTCCAAGGTAATAGTCCCCTTTCATTCCGAAAGCAGGTCCAACACCCCACCAACTATATTTTTGGTAGTTTTGAAAAAATCCACCAGCAGTTGCTAGGTATCTTTGAGATACAGGTCCTAATACAGTACCACCCGTTACGATATCATTGGTGTACGTTTGTGTTTGACGTCGATTAAAAAAAGATGCCTCAATCGCATAGTAAGTATCAATAGATACCCGCTCGGTGATCATAGAGGGTCTTCCTAAAGCAAATACGAGTTTATTAAAATTCGTGTTATTGCCTAATTGAAGACTTTGAAAAGAGGTAAGAGTTGTCGGATTTTGATCATTTGTATAAGAATCTACATATACAGAAGGAATGTATGCTGCACCATAACCTGGTTGATTTGCTGTATTTGTGACCGCTTTAAAATAGGTATACTTTACAGAGGATCTCCAGTTATCATTCCAACCACTATATCCAGCACCCACCTTAAATCCCCAATTAAAGGACTCTGGTTGATCAATCCCTAATCCATTTACAGGATAAAGGGCCTGAGTTGTGCTTTGTGTCATAAAAGCAACATCTCCAGATTGAACATTCAGTTGTTCATAGATAGCTGCAGCTTCTATGTCGAATTCTTTATCACAATCAAACCCGGGTCTATCAGCACAAAGACCGGAACAATCTTGGGGCAGGCGATCATTCATCATTTTTTTATTTTCAGCATGGATGCCCGCAAATAAGCCAAATGATGCCAAGATCATTGGTATTTGGTATAGGCTATAATTTTTCATTTTTCCTCTCACGGGTTAAAAGGTAAAGCTATGGCTTAGTTTTTAAACCCCCTATAAAAAAAATTAAGAATTTTTAAAACACTTTTTTTTAAATCCTCCAATTTTTTCGTTAATTTAAATTGTTTTTTATAAAAACCAAAACTAGTTTACGAGCGTAAAATAAAAAAGGGCGCAAGTTTTACCCCGCACCCTTTTTGCTAGATTTTTTTATCAGTATAAAATCTTAGAAGTGTAAGTATCCCTCTAAAACCAATCCTTGAATTCCAAGTCCTGATCCCTCTTCTGCGTTATAAGCAGTCTCAGGAATGAGGCTCTTGATCACATTGAAAAAATAAGTCGCTTCGTATCCAATATTCAAGCCCATTAATAAGGTGCTGTCTTCGGTTACTTTTGTCCAGTTAACACCCAATTGGTAGCTAAACTCAGGAGAAAATTGATATATCTCATTGTTAATAACGGCTTCTTGAGGAAGGGTATTTCCTGTTACTACAGTCGCAGGAAGGCTTGGTCTAGAAGCTGTAGCCACTCTGCAACGGCTACTTCCGTAGTTGAGTGCTCCATATACATCAGCATATAAGCTTACATCATAATTCACGTAGAACTTCCCTTTTGCTCCAACCATTGGACCCACACCCCACCAGGTATACTTTTGGTAGTTTTGTAAAAATCCACCAAGATTGCTAGCATATCTTGGACCTGCTGCTGGAGCTATAGTCACGTCATTAGTATAAACTGATACGTTTCTTCTATTCATGAAGGTTAAATCAATACCGTAATAGGTAGACAATTGAACTTTTTGATCCACATAAGATGGACGCATAGCGATCACATTTACATTATTGACCGTTGTTCTTGTCCCCAACTGCATATTGTTAAACAATTTATACACTTGGTTGGAATCCCCACCGATATATTGATTTGTGTAACGAGAAGGGATGAAAGCTGTTCCGTAAGCTGTTTCCATTGCTGTATTGGCTACAGTGTTGAAATAAGTATAACGGGTTGCAATCTTCCAATCATCTTTGAAAAGTTTATATCCAATACCTGCTTTCAAACCCCAGTTTAAACTTTCTGGTGGTTGAATCGACATTCCATTGACTGGATAGGTAGCATTTGTCCGATCTTGAGTGACCAGAGCAACATCTACCCCTTGAGCTTGCGCTTGAAAATAGATCGCGGCTGCTGAAACATCCCATTGCTCATCACAAGCCAACTGTGGGCCTGCATAGCAAAGTTCAACACAACCTTCTGGTTGCATCAGGTTCTCATGTTTTTTTTCTGCTGTGGCTGCATATAGACCCAAAGAGGCCATTAGCATCGGCAGTTGCTTGAAATAACGCACATTCATTTTTTACCTCAAAGTGAGTTTATGTACAAAAAAGTACTTTGTTAGTTGTTTCCACTTGTACATAAAAAATCTTTTTCTGAAAACGTTTTTTTAATTCACCCAAAAAATTTGAAAAAATTCTTCGCAAAAAGAAAAAAGGAGATGAAACATTTTTATGTTCCACCTCCTTTTCATTTGATAAGATTAGACTAAATTAACCGTTAGAAATCAAATTGACACGCAAGAACAAGTCCTTGTGTACCGATTCCAGAACCGTTTGTAACGCCATAGGAAGATGTGCTGTTGATCAAAGTTTTGTTTGCTTGGAAGTAATAAGCTGCCTCATATCCGAGTCTCAATGTAATGGCTCCACGATCTTCATTGAAATTATCGGACCAAGAAAGTCCTAATTGCATGTTCACCTCTGGGGAGAATTGATACATAGAATGGGACACTTGAGCACTGTTGTCAGGAGTTGTAGCTGTTGGAATTTTGGAGAAATTCTGTGAATAAGACTTTGCTTGACCGAAAGTCAGAGCACCGTATCCATCTGCATAAATACCTATGCCGTAACCAACATACCAGTTTGTTTCTAGACCAATCATTGGTCCAACACCCCAAAAAGAGTTATTGTCCCATACTTCGTAATAGCCACCATTTATGTAACGTTGCGGAAAAGGCGCCGTGTTATCATTAGTAAATACAGATGTTTGTCTTCTACGTGTGACAGCAACATCTATCCCAAAGTAAGGAGAAACCTCAAGCAACGCTGTTTGTAAAGTTGGGCGCATTAGATAAATGTTTAACGTGTTTAATTGCGTATAATTTCCAGACTGTAAGTCTTGAAAAGAAAAGATCGCACCTGAAAGATTCGTCAACAATTGTGTCGCATTTTGTGTTGGAAAGACTCCCCCACCGCTATTTGGAATCGGAATATTCGTCGATGTTGTAGTCGCTTTAAGCCATGTATAGCGTGCTCCAAACTTCCAATCATCGTGGCAAGTTTTCCAAGCGGCGCCTACCTTAAAACCCCAAGAAGTTGTCTCTGTCGGCTCAACTCCCTTTCCACCTATAAGCCAAAGCTCATTGGTTGTTGAATTTGTTCCAACAGCTATTGTTGCAGATTGGACAGCCACTTGTTCGTAAATCGCCGCCGCCATAACCTCTACACAGTAGTCATCTTCTAAATGTGGCCCTGCAAAGCAAAGGCTTTTACAGTCTTGCATCTGAGATTTGTCGTTGTGTGACTTATCTTTTTCGCGTCCCTCTGCAGCATATGTGCTGGTGACTACTCCCATTAAACCAAACAGGAGTCCTAGTTGCTTTATATTCATTATTTTACCCATCTAAATCCATAAGAGTGAAAAACTTATCGTGATCATCAGATATACATGATGAGCCCATTTTTCTTAAACATTTTTTTCGTAAAAATAAAAAATGCCCCACAAAGGGGGCATTTATTTTTCGCAAAAAACTAAACTTTTTAACTAAAATTCGAGTTTACCCTCGAGAACCAATCCCTGTACGCCAATCCCATTTCCCGCTGGAATGAGGTAAGCCGGTCCATTGATAATGGTTCTGTTCACATGGAAGTAGTAAGCTGCTTCATATCCTATTTTAAACGAGAGTGCACCACAATCGTCTTCAAAAAGATGTATCCAACTCAAGCCCAACTGCGCATTGACTTCAGGTGAGAACATGTAAAGCGCTGAAGACATGGAGCTATCTGTAGGAGTAAATACGGCTGGCGCAGTCAAAGCATAGGAAAAATTCTGTGAATGAGAGTTTGATTGCCCGTAAGTTAAGGCAATGTATCCATCTGCATAAATACTCATGTCATATCCGACATGCCAGTTAGTTGCGATTCCCCCCATTGGTCCAACACCCCAGAAAGAGTTGTTGTCGTAGACTCTATAATAGCCACCATTGGTGTATAGTGTAGGAGTTGGATTTTCGTTATTAAATGTAATCACTTGTCTTCTACGTGTGATAGCAAGATCCAACCCAAAATAAGGAGAAACCTCTAAATGTGATGTATATAAAGTTGGACGTAGCAAGTACACATTTAGCGTGTTTAATTGTGTTTTGTTGCCCGTTCTTAGATTTTGAAAGGAAAGTGGCACATTGCCATTAAGGTTCGTAATTGTAGCACTTGCATACATAGTAGGGAAGTATCCACCACCGTAAGCCGTGTCTAAATCTGTATCTTGAGTGAGTGTTCTTAAGTTTGTGTAACGAGCGGCAAATTTCCAATCATCGTGATTCGTCTTCAAAGCTAAAGCAACTTTAAATCCCCAAGCCATCGTCTCTACAGGTGCTTGCCCCACAGCTTCAGACAGATAACGCACCTCTGTTTTCGAAGCGGTTTTCAAGCCAATTTCTGCCCCTTGTGCGCTAACTTGCTCATAAATTGCCGCAGCTGAAAGTTCTAAATCCCACGCAGTGTCAAGCGTCGGACCTGCAAAGCAAAGGCTCTTGCACTCTTCTCTGACCTTATCTCTGCAAGTAGTTTTGCAATTTTTGTCTGTGTTTTTTCCGTCTGCTGCATATCCTGAAACGCACGCTCCCACCAATCCAAATAGAAGCCCAAGTTGCTTTAAGTTCGTAAATTTACTCATCTAATATCCCGTAATAGTGAAAACTTTATTGTTGTGTAATGTATACAAGATCCCCTCTTTTTTTTAAAACATTTTTCTCGTCAAAAAAGAAGCGATGCCGCTCCTTTGAGGGCTGTTAATTCATCTTTGACAATGTAAATGCTCGGACGATTCACAATGTCTTTGAAGCGCCCTTGATCGAAAAGTGCCTCAGAAAAAAGGGCTGCATCAAAGTTTTTTAGATGATGGTGCAAAATTCCCCCTCCCAAATAAATCGTTTCTGGTAAAAAGGCTAGCGTCATATTCGCAATAAAACGGGCAAGATTTTGAAAAAATAGCGGCATAACATCTTCTACTTGCAAAATTTCGCCGAGTTCATCCAAGCCAATTCCAGAAACAATCCTTTCATAAGAAACGTGCCCATACTTTTTATGTAAAATTGAGTAAACTTTTGCAGAGTTTATCCCGTAAACCGGCCAATCGATATGACCTGCTTCCGTTGGATACACCTGTTTCCCATTTTTAAAAGCCATTCCCAAACCGGTTCCTGGAGCAATCAACAAAACTTTTTTTCCATCCGACCCGCTCCCCTTTTTCAAAAGATGTAAATCTTTTTGACCCACAAAATCAAGACCATGAGCGTGCGCTACAAGATCGTTAATAAACTGTATTTTCAACAAAGGAAACTTTTTCACTAAACTATGCGGGTCGATTCGTCCCCACTGCTTAATATTGGGGGGAGAAACACCCCCTTCTGCATCAATCGGACCCGCAAGGGCACAAACCACTTTAGTGGTTGTTGTCGGTGAAACAAATCGTTCTAAAACATCGCTAAAGCAAGAAAAGTCTGCCGTTTTTAACACAATTTTATCTTGATTTTTTAAAATGCGGATGTGCGTTCCCCCAATGTCCATTGCGACTAAAACCTCTTGCATCGCTTGCCTTCCTAAAGATAAATCTGGTATAATTTTTCTTTATTCAACAGGGAGAGATTTATGTCTACACCGCAAAACGAAGGGCGCAAAAAGGCGCTGGAATTAGCGCGACAGCACATCGAAAAACAGTTTGGTGAAGGCTCCATTATGTCGCTTGGAAAGCATTCGGCACAACGGCAAGTTCAAGTGATCTCGACTGGATCAATCGCACTCGACATTGCTCTTGGGATCGGCGGGGTACCTCGAGGAAGAGTTGTGGAAATCTATGGCCCTGAGTCATCAGGTAAATCGACGCTTGCTACACACATTGTAGCCTGTTGTCAAAAAAATGGAGGGACCGCAGCCTACATTGATGCAGAACATGCGCTCGATCCTTCCTATGCCGCAAAAATCGGCGTAAAACTCGACGACCTTTTGATTTCACAACCTGATTCCGGGGAAGAAGCATTGAATATTGCGGAAATTTTGGCGCGCTCAAACGCTGTCGATGTGATCGTGGTGGACTCAGTAGCAGCCCTTGTTCCTAAAAGCGAGCTCGAGGGGGAAATCGGGGATTCTCATATCGGATTACAAGCTCGATTGATGTCTCAAGCTTTAAGAAAACTCACCTCCACACTCTCCAAAAGCAATACCTGTGCCATTTTCATCAACCAGTTGCGTGAAAAAGTGGGCGTTATGTTCGGCAACCCTGAAGTAACCACGGGGGGGCGCGCGTTGAAATTCTACTCTTCTATTCGAATCGAAATACGTCGTGTGAACTCCATCAAAGGGGCCGACAACATCGAAATTGGAAATCGCGTAAAAACAAAAGTGGTTAAAAACAAGATGGCGCCCCCATTTCGCTCTGCTGAATTTGACATTCTTTTCAATGAAGGGATTTCGCGTCATGGATCGGTCATTGATATCGCTGTTGAGTTGGGCATTATTGAGAAAAAAGGGACTTGGCTCGGTTTTCAAGGCAGTCGTTTTCAGGGACGTGAGCAGATGCGCCTAGAGCTCAAAAAAAATGAAGCGATGACCGTCGAGCTTGAAAAACTCATTTTCAAAAATGGAGCCGACAAGCTCAATCAAATGGAATCTATCGGGGTATTAAAAGAAGAGACTCCAGAGGCTCCAAAAGAACTTGTTGAAGTTTAACAAGATTTAAAACTTTTAAGAGCGCTGAAAGGCGCTCTTTTTTTTCTTCTAAAAAAATCAACGTCTTTGACTCTCCATTTTGCAAAACAAAATTTGCAAACGGTCGTTCCCGAGCATCTTCTTCTTGATCAAAAAAATCGTCCATTGCTTGAAAAATAGCCCCAAACAGCTGTGCCGATTCAATGACCTGTGGCAATAATTTCAAAATGCCGCCCCCAAAAATCCAACCCAACACAAAAGCGCTTTCAAAAAATACGCCCGTTTTTTTATCCATTAAAGTAGTCAATGATATCGGATTTTCTTGGCTAATTGTAAGATCAAACCACTGTCCTAAAGGAGCCCCGCTCAATCCACCCGCTCGTGAAGTGACTTCCAGAGCGCTCACCAAAATATCCCATCGATTTTTTTCTAAACTTGTCCCCATAAGCTTCTGTGCCCCTTTCTTTAACTGCAAAAAAGACTCTGAAATCAATCCAACCGCACTCAATAAAGCTCGCTGTTCTCCAAAAACTCGATGCACCGCCTCCTTATTGCGTCGCAACTCAGCATCATCCATTAGCGGTAAATCATCCATGATCAAAGAGCTTGTGTGAGCCAATTCCAGGGCTATCATCGGGTGATAATTGTTATACTCAGGATCTAAGGCTAGTGCGATCTCTAAAGCGATTAGGGGCCGAATCCGTTTTGCTTCACCATCAAGAGCATAAAAAGTCACCTCCTTTAAATCCGAGTCTTCCCAAGTCGAAAGCTCTTGAAACAGCGCGTATTCGAAATCTTTTTTCTTTAAAGTGATTGCTGGTTGCATAACGACCTTTTTATTTTGTAATGAGCTGTTGTTCTAAATAAATAATAGTTTTAGGTTCCACCTGTTTTCCTGGATTTAAAACAACATGACATCCAATGCAAACCTCGTCCCCGATTACAGAACCAAACTTAGCCCTCTTCATGGGCAAAACCTCTTTCCTATCTAGTCTGGAATTTGACAGAGTTACCCTAGAAGCTAAATTCACCCGCGATCCAATCACTGAATCTGCAGCATAAACAAAATGTGCAAATTTACTCTCCTCTCCTACAAGTACGTTTTTCAACTCACAAGCATGTCCTACCACGCTATTTTTCCCAACCCAGACGTTTCCTCGAATGTAAGCGCCGCAACGAACAACAACGCCCTGTTTCAACACGCAAGGACCCCGAATAAATGCCCCAGGTTCAATGATTACTTCCTCATCCATGAAGATCTCCCCCTCGTTTTCCAGAATCGCTCCAGGTGGCACAAAACATCGAATTTCAAACTTCATCTGTTGAAGTTCTATTTTCATTTTGTCTAAAAGCTCCCAAGGAAACTCTTTAGGGTTGTAAAAAGGGGTTGAGAGACCTTGTGGAAAAAAATGTTGATTGGGTTTCAAAAGCATGTATCGGAATATAACAGAGGAATATATTTATACATAAATGTTCTCTTCTTTAGGGGCTGTGGAAGCGTTGATAACTTTATTAGGCTCTCCTCGCAAAAAACAGGTGAAAAACCTGTTCACAACACGTCAGCGAGATGATCAAAACACCCCCACTTATCAACAGTCGCCTCCTCACCACCAGACGACAAACAGTCCACAAACAGTTTTTTGACAGCTTTTTCCACAGAGTTGTCTGCTGACTTCGTGGCATTTTTTGGTTTGCAAATAACTTGAAAGTTTAGATAAAGTGGTCGCCTTTAAATTTTACGAATTCGTAAAGGCTGTGCAACTCAAGTGATAAATTTAATCGCAAATATTTTTTCGCCCGTTTAAGGGTGCTCAATCAAAATCCAGTTTCATCTGGATTTTTCAGCCCGCACGGGTGAGGTCGGTGGGTAATATACAATTTGGTGCCATGTGCAGATGGAAAATTCATCTACAAGTAGCCCCTAAGCAGAGTGGAGAAGCCTTTTTTTAGGGGCAGTAAAGGAGCGGATAGACAAACTTGAAATGAATGATAAAACTTCTGGATGAGAGGATTCGAACCTCCGACCTTTTGACCCCCAGTCAAACGCGCTGACCAAGCTGCGCTACACCCAGATAGAAATTAGATTTTCTCAATTCCTTCGAATTGAAATTCAGCCTCTTTGAACTCTTTGACTCCGATGCGAGCACACTCTTCAATGATTTTTTCAAGAGGCTCTTGTGCATCAAGCTCAGCAGCTGAGATATCGACCGAAATAGAGGCGCTAAAAGTAACCCCTTTACGTATCCCCTTCACGCGGAAGTTAGCTACAATCGTTTCAGGTTTCTTGGTGACGTTTTTAAAGCGGACCAGATTATTTTCCTCAAGGGTATCCATAAGCGTTCTGTTTGGTTAAAATATCATCTAGGGTATCAATCTCCATGATTTAAATCGACAGATTCTTTAAACTTGATCCGATGAATGTGGAAGCAAAGGTTTTAGAGAGGATTGCTGAAGGGGTAACAGTTTTTCCCGAAAAGAAAAATTGGTTGAGAGCTTTTTCTGTAAGCGAGCCAAAGGTATTGGTTTTGGGGCAAGACCCCTATCATGGAAAAAACCAAGCAAATGGATTGGCCTTTAGTGTCGAAAAAGGGGCGCGCCTACCCCCCTCTTTGAGAAATATTTTCCTGGAATTACAAGAAGATGTTGGGGGGAAAATCCCCTCTCATGGCGATCTTTCTGCGTGGGCTTTACAAGGTGTTGCCTTGCTCAATACGATATTGACTGTTGAGGAGGGGTGCCCTCTTGCACACGAAAAATTTGGTTGGCAAGAGATTGTCTTTTCTTGGGTGGAAAAATTGATCTGCAAAGAAAAACCTTTGGTGATTCTTCTTTGGGGGAAAAAAGCCGAAAAGTTTTTCGACCCACTTTTGCCTTGTTTAAAAGAGTGCCATCTGGTGTTGCGGGCAAATCACCCCTCGCCGCTTTCGGCTCATCGCGGGTTTTTTGGCTCCCGTCCATTTTCAAAAGCGAATGCATTTTTAAAACAGCATGGGCTTGACCCCATTGATTGGAGTATTTTGTGAAGAAGGGATTTAAAGAGGCTTTTCAAGCGATTCAGGAACGATACAAGACGCACAATGCCAAACAGGGGTTTCAAAGCGATGAAGAGCGCGAAGTCTATTTTTTGTATCGAACACCCGCGACACAGGCGGTTTTAAGAAAAGTTTTGGGGTGTCTTGAGGGGAAAAATTTAAAAACCGCATTAGAGCTCGGTAGCGGCCCTGGTTCATCGTACCCAGTACTCAAAGATCTTTTTTTTGAAAAAATCGTTTACATCGAAAAAGAAGAGGGTTTTCGACGAGAATATACAGATGTTTCTTGGATAATGCGCAATTTTTTAGAAGATTTTGCCTACCCCGAATCTGATCTGGTCTTATTTTCTTACTCTTTGGGTGAATTGAATAGTGAGGAACAAGGTGTTGTTTTGGGTCGCGCGCTCAAAGCGATGAAAAAAACAATTGTCATTGTTGAGCCTGGAACTCCTGCGGGTTATACAACATTAATGCGGGCAAGAGATTTTTTGATTCAACAAGGGTGTACCATACATGCCCCTTGCTATCATGATGGGCGTTGCCCTAAAAGCGTGGAGAGGTGGTGTCATTTCAGCGTTCGATTAGAAAGAAGCCGCGAGCATCGTCAAATTAAGGGGGGGACCCTGGGCTATGAGGATGAAAAATTTTGCTATATCGTAGCTTCTTTTGAATCTAGCCAGGAATCTAATTTCGAAAAATTTTTCACCATCCTCGACACCCCCAAAATCGAAAAACATCGGTTGCAAATGACCCTCTGCACCCCCGATGGAGAGAAGATTTTTGAATGTAAAGCAAAGAACAAAGAGCTCTTCAAAATCTTGAAGAAAAAGGGGTGGGGAGAAAAGGTAGAATCAGATATAATTTCCGGCAGTTACCCCCTTTAAAAACCCCTGTAATTATAGACTATGACGTATCAAAATTTTATCTATTTATCCGAAGAGTTGAAGCGTAAAAAATCGATCCAGATGAAGTGGGGTGAATGTGAGGTTTCTTTTCAATTTGACATGAAAAATGACCATTGGAAAATCCAATCTTCTATTTCTAGCGACCCAAAGATGATCAGTGATATGCAGGTTCTTCTATCGAAGGCCCCTCAAAAAAACAGTTGCATTCGGTCGGTGAATAAAGAAAAAAAGGGGTTGTTTTTTGTGAAAGATTTTCAAAAAACAAATCGCTACACACTGTTTCGTCAGTTCATGAAAAAATATCTCGAGGAAGTGAAGTCTTGGAAGGTCGCCTTAGATCTTTTTGAGGATGAGGAGATTTAAACCTTAAGGAGCCAGCGGTGAAAAGCGCCAGCTTCATTGAGATTTTCAATCTTAAGCGTTGTGGGTAAGTGTAGGATTTGCATCGATAGCGCTTTTTTTTGCACTAATTCATCAAGGGCCAGATCAGGCTCTTTTTTATTTTCTGCCCAAGCTTCAAGAAAGTTAAATGTTTTCTCAGTTGGTTTGAAAAAAAGAAAACTTGTATCTACGTGTTCTTTTCGTCCAATCGGAGTTCGATGGTTGGTGAAGAGTGCCATATCACACGCGAGATTTGTAAATTTTTCTGGACTAATGAGAAAGCGTAAGTCTGCGCTCATGACAGCAATCGCTTTAGTGCTATTTTGCAGTGCTTTTAGAATAATTTTTGGATCGAGAACGGTGAGCGGTGCTGACTCTATTGCATGGCTACGCAAATGTTCGAGAAAACATTCTTCTTTTTCGATTGAATTGGATAGGGGCTGGACAAGCACTTTTAAGGGCATACCCAACCCAATAGGAAATTTTGTCGATTATTGCAATGTTTTTTCTAAATCGTCAATTAGGGTAAATAGACGTTTTTTTTCGATCTGAGAAAGCTTAAGGGGTGAATTTTTGGCTTTTAAAACAAGCCTCTCAAGCGAGATCGCGATTTGATCTGCCACAGTGACGCGCCGCCGATCTTCTAAGGAAAGAGGAAACGCATTGCGAATTCTTTCTAAAAAGACCTCTTTCGACTCCCCTTGATAAGAACGGATCAACTCTTCTTTCAACATTAAATCACCCTGACGAGTGGCTAGGGTGTAAATAGCTTGTCGTGGAAGGTCACTTAAACGTTCTTTAAGTGGTTGAGAAACCGTTTTGTAGAATTCATAGTATTGTAAAAAATTGTAAGGCGTTTGTCGGTTTCCATAAGCGTAGATCAGCCAAGTGGAAAAGGCTCCATCTTTGTAGTTCTTTAAAAGTTGCTGTGCTCGTTGAATCCGCTCTCCATGGAGAATGATCGCTTGTGAATTAATAGCCTTTACTTCAGATGTGATTGACAAAAGCTCTTCGAGATCATGCTCTGTGTCAGCCATACCCTCTTTGTAGGTCTCTACAAGCTCTTTGAGTTGCTCAACCTCTGCGTTTTGCAGCGGAATTAACTTGAAGACTCCAGCAAAGCTTGAAAGTTGTCCTGTATTCGATCGCTCTGCAAGAGAGTTCATCTTTTTAGACAAACTCTCATTTTTCTTGAGACGTTCTTTCAATATAGCATTCACATCATCCATAAGATCTCCTTAAAGACTAGAGGTGCACTCTAGTTCCTGGTTTGACTCTTCGACCTCTTCAGGCTCCGACTCTTCCTCTTTTAGATGTAAATCTGTTTTACATCCGCGAAGCACCTCTCTCGCCAATTTTTTGAAGTCTTCTAACGCTCTAGATGTGCGTGAGATTTCGCAAATGGGTTTTCCTCGAATCGATGCATCTGCTACAACCTTATCGCGGCGGATTTTCGATTTCAATATTTTTTTAGGGAACGTCTCTTCGATCACGTTTAAGAATGCATCGTTGCTCTTGCCTCGTTCGTTCCAAAAAGAGAGCAGTACACCCAACACTTCTACTGGATGGCGCTTGGCAATTTGGTGGATGAAAATCCCTAGACGGTAGAGCCCTTTTACGCTGTAAAACTCAGGCGTTGCGCAGATCAAACACTTGCTTGATGCAATCATCGCAGACTCTGTAAGCCAGCAAAGGGATGGTGGGGTATCGATGATGATGAAATCATACTCAGCCCGGTTCAAAATCCCCTTTAAACGTTCGTGAGAATAGCGATCTTGTGCCAATTGCTCGGTCACTTCGATCCGTTCAAGCCAGGTATCAGCTGGCACTAGATGTAGATTTTTTGTCTCGGTCTCTAGGATGACTTCATGAAGTTGTTTGGTTCCTTGTAAAACAGGAGCCATTGAATCAAAAGCATCGGGGTCAAACCCAAGACCTGTGGTTAGGTTGCTCTGCGCATCAAAATCGATCAGGAGCACCCGTTTTTTATGAACTTTCGCCAAAACGGCGCCAAGATTTAAGGAGACAGACGTTTTCGCCGTTCCCCCCTTAAAACTTGCTACAGTGATTATTTGCATGTGGAAACCTCACCAAAAGGTAATAAGGTTTTTAGGCTTTTTGTTGCAACTTCTTCTTTTAATGACTCTAAAAGAAAAAGTGGATCAAGGTCGTTTAAGGTCTCATTTGTTCTAGAGCGTACGGACAAAGTGTTTTGCTCTTCTTCTTTGTCTCCGATGATCAGCATGTAGTTGAATTGCAGAAGTTGCGCATTGCGAATTTTTTTCGAAACCGACTCGTTTGTCGTATCGATATCGACAATAAATCCCTCTTTTTCGAATAGACCCTTGATTTTCTCTGCATGCGGCACGTGACGATCGGTCACAGGGACCAAAATGAGCTGTCTTGGGCTGATCCAGAGAGGGAATTTTCCAGCAAAATGTTCTACCATAATCCCTAAGAATCGTTCGATCGAACCTAAAATAGCTCTGTGGATCATCACAGGGACTTTTTCTTGGCCGTCGCTGTCGGTGAATTTTAGGTGGAATCGTTCAGGTAAAAACATATCGAGTTGGATTGTTCCACACTGCCACTTCCGATCGAGCGCATCTAGGATCTTAAAGTCGATTTTAGGGCCATAAAATGCGCCATCCCCTGCGTTGACCTTAAAATCATGCCCGGACGCAACCAAGGCCTTTCTAAGGCCCTCTGTAGCGATTTCCCACATTTGATCTGTTCCGATACTTTTTTCAGGACGAGTAGAAAGTTCTAGTGTATATTTTAACCCGAAAGTGGAGTACAAAATTTCTACAAGATTTAGCACGTTTAAAATTTCAGCTTCGATTTGATCTTCGCGCATGAAAATGTGGGCATCATCTTGAACAAAAGAGCGAACCCGGAAAAGACCCGATAGTGCGCCTGAAAATTCATGACGATGGACTTGACCAAATTCCATAACACGAAGCGGAAACTCACGGTAACTGTGTTGTTTGCAGCCGTAGTACAGCATGCAACCGGGACAGTTCATCGGTTTGATCGCAAAAGTTGCCTTTTCGACTTCAGTCGTGTACATGTTTTCTCGATAGTTTGCCCAGTGGCCCGATTGTTCCCACAAGCCTTGATTGAGCAAAATCGGTGTCTTGATTTCAATGTAGTTTGCCTTGTACTGCAGATCTCTCCAATAGCCGATGAGTTTATTCATCATCAACATCCCTCTCGGGTGGAAAAAAGGCATTCCTGGGCCAAATTCATGGAAGGAAAAGAGGTCGAGCTCTGCCCCTAATTTACGGTGATCCCGTTTTTTAGCCTCTTCCAGATGTTGAAGGTGAGCCTTCAACATTTTTTTGTCAGGAAAAGAAATTCCATACACTCGAGTGAGAACAGGATTGGTCGCATCGCCTTTCCAGTAAGCACCGGAAACTTTCATCAGCTTCATTGCACGGACTTTTCCGATGTTGAAAAGGTGAGGGCCGCGGCAAAGATCGAAAAATTCTCCTTGACGGTAAGCTGTGATGGGGGAGTTTTCTTCAAAACTTTGGATTAATTCTTTTTTAAACTGGTTTTTTTCAAATGCCTCAAGCGCCTCTTTTTTGTTTTTAAAGAGAAGTTTTTCTGGTTTGGCATTTTCTTGAAGAACCGTTTCGATCATCTCTTCGATTTTAGGGAAGTCGTGCTCAGAGATTGGTAAATTGAAAAAATCATAATAAAAACCTTGTTCAATCGCAGGTCCAATGGTGGGGACTGCGTCTGGATAAAGTCGCAAAATTGCTTGAGCTAGAATGTGGGCTGAAGAGTGCCAAAAAGTTTCTTTTCCCAATGGCGTAGAGAACTCAAAAAACTCAATCTGATCTCCTTCATGAGCGAGCTCGAAAAGATCTGTTTGTTTCCCGTTCAACACGGCTGTGATCGCCTGGTCGGCTGCAGTTTGGTGATGGTCTCTGGCGATTTCGATGAGAGACTTGGGTTCTCCTTTATATAAGACGCGCATACTCAACTCTTATTTTACACGATTGGCTCAAACAACTATAACTCAAAAATCGATAAATGACTAGATGTACTCAACTTGACTCAAAAATATCAGGTAAAATAGATTTGGTGGTTTCAGAAAGGAGACCTTTAATGAAGATAGACGAGCTCGATTTCAGTCCATTTCAACAAGTTCCAACGAGCGAATACAGTCAATTTTTAATTAAAGAGACACTTGGGCTCTCTTCTAAAATTTTGTTAAATAAAAATCATGTAATTCAGGCGGTAAAAAAAGCATTGATGACCCCTTTGAGGCAAACTGTAGGCTCTTGTTTTGCAACGGCTCTTGCCATCTTGATTCAACAAGAGCGACCCGATTTATTTTTAAAAGATTTGGAGCAAATTCTCTATCTGGAACGACTGGTTCGTGTAGTGGAAGGGCATGAGTGCACAGTACCCATTAGCCCTTTTTATCACGGAGGGGATCCACTTTTAAAAGTTTGGGAATTCACTATCGCGACCCTCTCCGATTACAATCATCGAGCGTATCGTCAAAACTTTCATGCCTCTTTGGGGTTGGACCCGAGCGATCCAGAAGGGATTGGACGGGCTTTATGGGAGCATTTTGAGCGAAACTTTTCAGATGTAAAACAGTTTTACAACAAAACAGTTTCGACGATAGGGGATCACGAGAATGTTTTAAAGAACGCGCAAATTCGGTTGAATAATGCGTATCGAGAAGACGATATGCGCCGTATCCAAGCCGAAATTGATGTTGAAAATTTACGCCTGGATGGGTTAGAGCTTGACGCACATGATTTGAAGAAAAAGCTCACATCGGTGCAGGAGGGAGCAACGTTATTTTTTGAAGAATTAGAGTTAAGTCTGCTTAACGAATTTTACGAGGTTTACGATCCAAATATATTGGGGGATACAGCTGAAGTTTTAAACGATACACCGGCAGGATTTCGTTTGGTGTGGAAAAATGGATTAAGTTTGACCACGAAACATACACGCATAGAGGACATTGAAGGCTATTTGATCGCGATTAAAGAGTTTTTTGCGGCTTTCGAGCAAAGGCTTTCGGTAGAGATGCCGCAGTTAACCGAGTTGATTCGATCTTGTGGGATTATTGTATCGCAACATATACATGCGCCCTTTTTTCGAAAAAAAATCGAAAAAAAACAGCCGTGGGCCTACTCTTCAGGCGGTTCTTTAGAGACTATGATGGAGGGATATTTTGAGAAAAAAGGACCTTTTCAAGTTGAAGTGAATCGACCACTAGCTCCTTTAGATTTATTTGTATTTTATCTGGATTTGATGAAGTCATTTTCTACCGATACGATGGAGCTGTTTCAAAAAAATGAAAAAAAGCGACTTTTAGCTCTGTTTCCAACTCATGCATTTACATTGCTTCCTGGGGAAAAAGTCTTTCGAGAAGGATGGGAAGACCCAGGTTTTAGTTATACATGGATCCGCGATCGGCTTATAGACCCTTCGAAAAAATTGTATCTCCAACAACCTAAGACTTTTGCTACCCTTGAAAAAGAATTGGGTCGAGAATGTGCCTATCAGCAGTTTTTGGGTTGTTTTAAGGGCGATTTGCCCCGTGTTATTTTTGCAGATACCAATTGGGAAAGCGAACAAGGAAAACCTTTCTTTTTTGCCTTTATTTTGGATCCAAACACTCTTGAAATCGCCCTTTTTCGAACCACTCTTGATGGATCAGAAGTGGTTTTGATGACTCAGTGGAATTCTTTGTTTAATGGCGAAGAAATATTTGCGGTGTTCACACTCCCCTTTCAGTACGGAGGACCTTATACGGCTCCGCGACTTTGGCAAAAAATATAAAAATAATGAGATGTGAATATGAAATTGAATTGGCGATTAGGATTTTTGACAGTTTGCAGTTTGTTAACCGCAGCCCCTTTCCCAAAATATGTGGATTTGGGTAAAGACAACATGTTTTTAAAAGAGTCATTTTTTATTTGGATGCTCATTGGGAGCAACATTGGCCCTTACTTGATGAGCTGCGTCAAATAGCGCGCACCCATAAAGATAATTGCATCATAGTGATAGATGATTTCAAGGTTTCTGGTCGATCAGATATTCCTTATGATTTTTATGCTATAGATGGAGGCCATCTAGAATGTTCTTTGCCTTATATTAAAAAAGATTTAGACCAGGTTTTTTCTAAGTACACGATCCATTATGTGATTCCTAAAAATCTAGAAATGCGGGCTAAACTTTTGGTCATACCAACCAGTTTTGATCATTAAAATGATTTAGGGGGCTTTTTTCGAGAGAATCTTGTTTAGCCAATATTGGTTGGTGAGGCGCTCTCGATAGGATGGGTTGGTGAAGGCATCTTTATACTTTTCTAGCCAAATCGTCATATTTTCTTCTGTGATTTCATCCCAATCTTGAATGATGACGACAGGAAGCCCTTCGTAAAGACGATCGATAGGGCTAGTTTTTACGATAACAATGCAGCCGAGGGCCAAATCTTCCCAGGTGCGAAAACAGTCGAGGCCATTTCCCCAGGGGCTAATGGAAAAGGCATATTTTGCTTTTGTTTTCCATAGAGCAGAGCGAGATACTCTATTGTTATGGTAATCAATCAATCCGGTTTTTTTAATTTTTTCAAAAATGGTCGTTCGCGTATCTCCAAATTGTTTGTAACGAAGATGTTGCATCGTATCATGATGTTGGAAATCTACAAATGCTCGCTTAAATCGTTGATGCGTTGGGCGAAGTCGTTTCTGGATTTTTTTTAATTCTTGCTCTTGTTGTTTCGGGCTCGGCTCGTCTATGGGCTCTTCTGAGTAGAGTGAAAACTGTAAATTAAACCCGATCGGGATGGGGGATATCTTGTTGGAGGGCCCTTGATAATCACAATTTTGGGCGAATGCATGCAAAATATAAGGGCTGGCGAATAAGTCTTCTATTTGATCCGGTGTTAAACCACTTTCAGAAGGAAAGGAAGCATCCCCCATACAAGCAAGTAGGATCACAGGAGACTTGAGAGTAGGAAATATTTGGTGGTAAAAATCTTTTAATTCAGGAGTTTGAATCCAGATAAGATCATTTTTTTTGATATCGGTGTACAGTGAGGGGTTAAAGCCATAACGATAATCTTTGTAGAAAGTTTCTGGTGTTCCATTAACCCCTACATCACAAAAATTTCTCAATCCGAAGATCCAGGCATACTCTGTTCTTTCCCAGTCATCACTGGTTGCAGCGCATAATTTCCAAGCACAAAAAAGGAGTAAAAATCGCATGTATGAACCCTGATTTAATCTAAAATATCGAGAAGCTTGTGATTTGGATTTTGTTTGATCGCATAATCTTTTTCCCAGGTACTTTGAAACAAAATGATGGGCCGTTTTTCACTATCAAAGGCAAGGACTGCTGTTGTATTTTTCTTAAATGTTTTCAGGTCGCCGACGAGCCACGCTGAACATTGAAACGAGAGGGGGGTTAGGGTTGTTTCCACGTTGTATTCGTCTTTTAAGCGCCACTCGAGCACTTCAAATTGCAGTCGACCGACCGCTGCAAAGATCGGATCGGGAGAATGATCTTCTCTCAGCAACAAAATCGCCCCTTCGTTGGCGAGCTGCTCGCACCCTTTATCGAAAGATTTTCTTCCGGCAACATCTTTTGGGCGAATTCTAGCAAAGAACTCGGGCTCGAATTGTGGCAGAGGCTTGAATCGAAAGCCCCCTTTTGTTGTGGAGATCGTGTCATTGATTTGAAAGTGACCGCTTGAGGCGATCCCAATAATGTCTCCTGCAACAGCCGATTCGATCGTTACTTGTTCGCTCCCACTTAGCTGACTTGGTCTACAGATACGGCTTTGTGTTTTCAATCTGTGGTGAAGCACCGTCATATCTTTTTCAAATAGACCCGATACGATGCGAAAGAATGCGGTAACACCTCGATGATGTCGATCTAGATTGGCCTGTAACTTAAAGCAATAGGCGCTGAATGGGTTTTCGTACGGATCGATGACCATGGACTCATCTTTGGGGCCAAGGGCCTCATAAGGCCTCGGAGGTGGTGCAAGCTCGATGAACGCATCAAAGAAGGGCTCTACGCCGAAATTCGTCAACGCCGATCCAAAAAATACTGGGGACAACTTAGCCCCTAAAAAGGCCTCTAATGAAAATGGATTTCCAGCCATCTCTAAAAGCTCTAAGTCATCCTCGAGTTGTTGTATCTCTTGCGGACTTAATGCACTTGCCAAGTTTTTTTTTGTGATCCGATTCATGAGCGCTTTTTTAGCTCCCCCGACAGAGGTCTTTTCAAAGGCTAGCAAGCAATTCTCTTTCCGATCATAGACCCCTTTGAACTCTTTGCCTCCGCCGATAGGCCAGTTCATGGCGCATGCTTCGATTCCAAGCACTTTTTCGACCTCATTCATGAGGTCTAACGCCTCGAGTCCTGGCATATCCATCTTGTTGACGAAGGTCATTACCGGAATTTTTCTTAAGCGACACGCTTCAAACAGCTTGATCGTCTGTTTTTCGACCCCTTTCGCAGCATCGATCACCATGATGGCGCAGTCAGCAGCAGTGAGCGTTCGATAAGTATCCACCGAAAAATCTTCATGCCCCGGCGTATCCAAAATGTTGATGACTTTATCTTTGTAGTGAAATTGCATTGCAGAGGCGGTGATAGAGATCCCCCGCTCCCGCTCCATGCTCATCCAGTCAGAGTGGGCCCCCTTGCGTCCTTTTCTACCAGCAACCATCCCCGCAGTGTTGAGCACATCGGAGTAGAGCAGCAGCTTTTCCGTCAGTGTTGTTTTACCCGCATCGGGGTGGGAGATGATCGCAAATGTTCTGCGTTTCAAAATTTCTTCTTTCAGGGTCTTCTCGTCAAGCATAGGCAGCAATGATAAATCTTTGGCTAAAAAACCTCAAACGGTACTTTTATTTAAAGTCTGCGTAAAAAATGATTTGATCGCACAGATTTATGGTTTTTGGAGAAATATTTCCTGTAGTGAAAAAGTTGACACTTTTTGCAAACAATGATTTCTTCTGAACAAGAGCACATTCAACGACTTTTCTTCCAAAAAATGCTGCGCCCCCAATGATAAAAGCTCCTCGTGTTGGAAATAGGTTTATCGTCCAAAGCAGAGTGGAAGAAATCATGAGAACAGAGCAACAATTAAATATAAAAATCAATTTATCTTCAATAGAGCCTTCTTGATTTTTGGGGTCCATATTTTGTAGCCATGACGTTAACTGTTTTGCACAAAGTGGGACTACATCCATATGTGACCTCTTATAATTTTCTTAACAAGGATGCCGAAACACTTATTATTTAAACAACAAAAAAGATGGTGAGAGGCTTCATATCGAAAGAATCGAGAGTTCTTCTTCACAAAAAAAGTTTTTCGAGTATATTGTTTTTGAAAAAATGGGTGGAGAATATGCGATTTCGGACGGTTCTTTTGTGTGGATGCTGGGCAATGTTGAGTGCGGAGGTTTTCGAGCCTGCTTGGGCGATTTATGATCAGTTGTTGCTAGTGCAGGCACCCAATGGGATGATTACGCAATTAATGGGGCCGGCGTTACCGATGATTAATGGTCAGTACAATGTAGTGGCGATTGATAGTGAGGTTAGAAAACCGGAGGTAGCGGGCTCTAGGTTAAATGCGGTGAATGTAGGGCTTGCGTTTAGTTATGCTCTTGAGGGCCATTTTTTAGTGCGCAAAGATCAGACTGAATTTAGGAAAGGATCGAAGCGGGGAGCTTATAAGGAGGCAGAATGGGCCTCATGGACCGAGCCGTTTGGAAATTATGTGCGGCAAGAAGGATATGGGAAAAATCCAGGATCTTCGAATCTGATTGGCGGACTGCTCGCAGGAATCGATGGGAGTTACGGATTATTTTCTGTAGGAGCGGGTGCTGGGTACGGATATAACACGGCTCAGTACGATGCCTATTTAGGGCAGGGGACATTGAATGAGCAGATGTTTTTCACTTATGGATGCTATCATGGAGACCGGATTCGTCTGAATAACGTTATTTGGGCGGGGATGTATCAATCCTTCACAAGACGAAGTACTTTGACCTATATTGTATCGACAGCCCGCCCTAAAGGGGTGGTTGTTTCTCCCCATTTAGAATTAGCGGTTCCGTTGAAAATAGTGGAGCCTTTTTGCATGGTGGACTGGATCAACGATTGGCAAGATCAAACGACAGAAGCAGATGGTCAGGGCTTTCATCTGGTGGTGCCACAACATCATATTTCGGTGTTACGTAGCGAAATGGGAACCCGTTTTTACCAGGTCTACGAAGGGAAATGGGGTGCATTCAAGATGCAAGAAAAGTTGAGCTATGTGTACCAAGTTCCATTTAATTTGCAACCTTTGGATGTCACGTATGAAGGGTCAACGACCCCATTTTTGGTCGCAATCGGAAGTGAGCAACCGCAGAATTTAGCCGCATTAGAGCTTCATGCCTCGTTCGCTTTTCCCTCTGAAAGTTATCCAAGCCTTATCCTTGATCTGCAAGGAGAGTGGGGTGAATTTTACCAATCCTATTCTGTGGGATTTGGCCTAGGAAAGGTTTTTTAGTCTTTTGTTAAAATGAGTCGATAGGGTATCCTTAAGCAGTTTTTATAAAAAAGATTCTGTTGTATGATGCCTTCGATTCATTCTTCATTTTGGAGAGATCCTATTCGATCCTTTGCTCGACAAGTGAACATAGATCCGGTGATTGTCATGATTGCACTCATCGTAATTTACATCCCTGGGGCTAGTGCGACAACACAGTAATTAAAGTTTTTTCGGACTTAGGGCTGTCAAAAATAAGCTTTTAAATTTAACGTTTATAAATTTACTTAAAATTGTTGCGAAAAACACAGAAACGCGTTAATGTTTGGTTTAGTATTTTATAAAAAAGTAGTTTTATATGTCATTTCCTATAAATAATGTTGCGCCTGGTCAGGAAGCCTCTTTTCCGGTGGAGAGAAATTCATCTTGGATGAATAGATCTAGAATGATTGATTTAAAAAAAATAGCAGTTCCAGTGATTGGATTACTAGCATTGTCAGCACTTCCTACAGTAGATGGTGGGCCAGTTGGTTGGGCTGCTTGTATCGTCGCTTGTGAGGCTGCTGCTGTTGCCGCTACCGCGGTAACGGCTGGAGGAGCCTCTCCTGCGCTTATAGCATGCACTACTGCTTGTTGGGCTGTATTTGCAGCGCCAACCCCTTAATAAAATTTATTGAACAGAAATTAGAGGAAACTTATGGATTCTGCTATACAATTATTGAAATTGGCTATTCTCCCTCCTAGAGTTATAAAAGCGTTTGTGGCGGCTATGGGCGTACAAGAGCGAGATGGTCTTGTGGAAGAGTTTTCAAGCGAAGATTTTCTTGCTAAAGTGGCGGGACATGTTCGTGATGTTTTTAACGAAGAAGAAATCAAACAATTGATTAGCTTTTACGATACTGATGTAATGCATAAATTTATGAATCAGTCTGAAGAAATGAGCGCTCCAATTTATGCAGCTCTTCGAGAAGCTTTGGTAGCTCATATTTAATTTTATTGATTCTTGAAAGAGGTCTAGTAGAAAAAGCTTAAAACTCGAGGTGGGTTTACCTGCCTCGAGTTTATTTTTGGGCGAATGGAGTTTCGAAAGAGGTCTATTGAAAGAGGCGGCAGATTTTTTTTGCGCGCGTCATCGCTGTGTAAAGGTGCTCTGTGAGGAGTGGCTCTTTTGATTCCGGAAGGAGTACGTCGACATGGTCGTACTCGCTTCCTTGACTTTTGTGGATCGAGATTGCGTAGCTGATTTCGTGCGGGGGTAAGAGCGCGAGCGGCATCGGATGAGGAAGGTGGGCGAAGTAAGCTTGACGCTGCGGACTTTTTTTATCCAAAACATAAACCCCTTCTTGGCCGTTAAAAAGAGAGAGCTTTTCGTTGTTTTGGGTGATCATGATCGGGACGATCATGTAACGCTCTTTTTGCCCCTTAAATTGATCATAGAGTTGGTTGAAAATTTTGGCAGATATCTCTTTCGAGCCGTGGGGACCAATCCGAAGGGAGGAGAGGATCTTGTAGCGTAAAGGGGGGAAGCTTTTGGGCAGTTCATTGGTTGGCTTCGGGAAGTAGTCGAGAGATGCTTCGATGGAAAATAGGTCGAGTGGCAAGGTTTCGGGCTCCTCTCCAAAAAAGAGCGCGTTGGCCGCATCGATCAGAGCACGGTTTTCAGCCCTGTGGGAGCCTGGAAGAAAGTGGTGGGGGAATGGCTTGGTTTCGATCAGATATTTGAATGGAGCGCCTCCTTCGATGGGTGGCAGCTGTTGTGGATCGCCGACGAAGAGAAGTCGCGTCGTTGGGCTCACCGATTCGAGAAATAAACACATTAAATCAATATCGAGCATCGACGATTCATCCACGATCACAAGGTCATAATCGATGTAAGTGAGGGCTGGGGGACGAATATCAGGTGAAATCTTTAGGAGTTTGTGGATTGTCCGGACTTGAATATGTTGTCGAATAGAAGGATCGAGTTGATTGGCTAAATGGTGAACTGCTTTGGCTGTTTGGGCTGCAACAAGGATTCGGGCACCAGGTAGCGCCTCTAAAAAAAGAGGAATCAGGCGAGAGATGGTGAATGTTTTTCCAGAGCCTGGACCTCCTTGAAGAAGTAAGGTATGAGACGAGAAAATATCAAGAAGAGCCTCTTTTTGTGCAGGATTCAACCGTTCATCGACAGCGAATGGTTTTTTAAGCTGCGCAATTTTTAGCTGATTTCGGTCGTTGACCAATGCGACTAGGTGCTGTTTTTTTGTCCAAAAGCGTTCGAAATAGAGAATTCCATTTTCGTAGACAAACCCTTTGGCGGGAAGGTTTTCAGGTGGCGGACATTCAAGGCCAAAGGCTCCAGAGGCCGTTTTACGTAAAAGTGCTTCAAAGAGAATCGGATTAGTGTTGTACATAGATTTCCTCGTTACGCAAGAAAACAAACATCATTTCCACATTTGCAGCAAAACCAGGAAAAAGGGAGCGAATCGCTTCGAGGTAGAGTTTTCCTTGCTCGTCATAGTGGAAAGTTTGCATCATTTGTTGAACAGATAAGTTACGCGGATGGGTCAGTTTGTAGTCGAGAATGACCAGCTTATCATCGAAAAAAAGGAGTAGATCTAAAACTCCCTCAAACCGTTGCCCGAATTTATCGAAGGCAAAGGGCGATTCAGCAAGTCGTCTATGAGGATGAATGTCTTTGAGAGCGATCCCATTGATTTGTAGGTTTAAGACAAAGTGGACCTTTTGCAAGATATATTCTTTGTAGGCTTTGAAGCGAGAGAAAAGGAGCGTTTTATCGACGATGCTGTTCACCACCTCATCGGTAATGCGACGCGATTGATCAGAGAAGATTTTTTCGAAGATTTTGTGGATGAAAATACCTGAATCGATCCCGAGAGGAAGCTCTTTTTCGGTGACGGTTGCTTTTTCGATCACTTCATCCTTCAAATCAAGTGAACTAAAAGAGATCGCCCCATTTTTGGGAGGATAATAGAGAGGGGGAACCTCTTCGATGGACGCCTTAGCTACAAATTCTACAGCTTCTGGTTTTGTCGTTGCAATCAGCGGCGCGATCACTTCGATAAAGGGAGAGTCGATTTCTCGGCTTAGTTTTTCTAAAAAGCGGTTGACTGTTGACTTTTTGCCTCGAACAACCGGAACAATGAGTCGCTCACGAGGACGGGTGAAGGCAACATAGAGAAGGCGCATGTTCTCTTCGAGGTCCTCATTGCTGATTTCGCCCTTTTTAGCGTCGGTTGCAAGGGCAAGTGTGATGACCGTTTCATATTCAAGCCCCTTTGATGAAAAGGTGGTGATGAGCTCAACTCCATTTACGCCAGCGGTCGCCTCTGATACGGCTTCGGTGCTATAAAAAATCTCGGCATAAAGCTCTTCAATATCCTCGACTCGGGTGATCGGCGCGCGCGTGAGCCAGGGAAAGAGGGGATTCGTTACAAATTCTTTCAAGAAAGGAAGAAAATTGCCCCGATGTGCCTCATCGACAACAAATGCAATCTTTTCGATCGTAGTAACCGGGACCTCTTCAACGAGCTCTTGTGTCGTGATGAAGTGGTAGGTTGCTAAAGCACGTCGATCGAACCGATTTTTGAGCAAAGAGAGCATCGTATCAAACTGTTGGAAGCAGAGGCGGTCTTTAATTGGAGTTTTATCGATCCGTTTTACTGGAATATGGTGTGCCTTTAGATACTGTTCGAGCTTTGTTGCTTGGTAGCGATGTTGCACTAGGATGGCTGTTGAGGAGACATCGACTGTTTTTTGTTGCAAGAGGGTGAGGATCCAAGAAAATAGGTCACTATCTTCATCAAACATTACAAGACTCATCGGAATATCGAGCCCGTTTTCTTTGCGCCCTGCAATCACCGGGAAATATTCGATTGGATAAAATGGCGACTGTGTGACAGAGAAAAAATAGTTGATCGCATGGGTGAGATGAATGGAGGAGCGATAAGCGGTGGTCAGTTGATAGGGGGTAAGTTTTTCTTTGGCCGCAAAAAATGAGGTATAGTCGGCATTGCGAAATCGGTAGATCGACTGTTTTGGATCTCCAACGACCATGAATGTTTTTACGTGTGGTTTATAAAGAAAAAGGGTTTCCAGTATTTGCCATTGACGCGGATCGGTGTCTTGGAATTCATCGACGATCACCGCCTCGAATCGTTCAGAAATGTTTTTGACGAAAGCCTCGTCCTGGATTTTTTCAATGAAAAGATCGAATTCACGTGAATAAGAGTCAATGGTGAGCGTTTGTGCAAAAAGGGCCAAAATCATCTTTTCGTCACGCAATTGAGTGATCAGAGATTGGATTTTTATCAGGCTTTCAGGAAAAAAAACTGTTTTTTTAGCACGTACATTTTCAAGGGTCAGCTTCATCCAACCCCAATTTTTTTTGGTTAGCTGCCGATCCAATCCTTTGGGTAAGTCGGTGAAGAAAAGCTCAAACAGATGATGGTCCTCTTCCTTCAATCCTTTGAAATCGGGCAAAGTTTTTTCTAGCCATGTTCGATCTAGAAGACGCTTGATTTGTTCAACAGCATGATCGAATCGGATAAGTTCTCCGCTAAAATCTGGAAATTTTTGGGTAAAGAGGTGACCTAAGAGCTGTTTTGGGCCGAATTCTTTATAAGGGACGAGCCTTCTCAGCTGATTTTCAATATCCAGATAGAGGGGCGTCTGTTTTCCTATTTTTTCCTCTTTTTTATTGAAACGGGCGATGAATTTTTGAAAAGTGAGGATGGGCATCTCTTCCAAAAATCCAAAAAAGCCCCTTTTTTTCAGCCGCGCAAAGACCCGTTCCATTAAATCTTCTTGAGAAGCATTCGTGAAGGTTAAGAGCAAAATTTTATGCAGCGGAATTTTTTCTTCTTCAATGAGACGAAGGACCGTATGTTCGATTGTGAACGTTTTTCCCGTGCCAGCAGAGGCTTCGATTAAAAGATTGCCGAGAATGGTTTGATTTTTATCGAGAATGTCAAATCCTTCCATAGATCTCCTTCAAAAGCATCTCTAATCGTTCTACTAATTCCTCCATGTTGTCAGTTTCTTGTGGTTTCAGATTTGGAGTGATCGAATCGTAAACTTGATACTTGTCACTCGCTTCACCAAAATACCAGGAGATGGGCGCTTTTTTAGCAATTGGGATGATCTCTTCGACCAGAGTGAAAATGATTTCGGCTTCGATCGACTGCAGTTGAAGCACATTCCCTCCAAAAAAGAGGGCCTTTTTTTCGAAGGGACTATCGATTGTGTGGATCAGGAGAAGGGAGGTAAGCGCGTCTACAAAACTTTTTTTCGTTTTTATGTCGTTGATAAGGACCCCTTTCTCACTTGCGACCGCAATGGAGCCGCCAAGAGTTGTTTTTGGGAAAAAGTAACGATTTTTTTGTCTGGCTGCTTTCTGCACCTCTTCTAGAACTTCGATGGAAAAAAGGTCTTCTTTTTTGAGCCCAAAATGGAGCAGTTGTGCCTTAATTTTACGATGCTCTTCTTCCATGATTTCTTTCAGATCTGCTAAAACCATAGGACTTAATTTTGCTGGAAAAGTTGGCTCTTCAAAATAGAGTTTTTGTTGCATCCCCATTTTTTCGTAAACGGGAACAAGGACTTTTTCTTCAAGGGGCTCTTCTAAATAAGGAGGAGTCAGGTTGTAGCCTACTTCATAGAAAAATCGTTTTGGATCATAAAAGAGTTTTTTGAGATTTTTCATGTGGAGCGGAAGATCTCCTCTATTAAAGTAGAAGGAGCATTGCCACTGTAGCTAAAAATCAGCCGTTCTTTGGCCATAAGGAGAATTTCGAGGAATTTATAACGGTCAATTACCCCTTGTGGCGGGGGTAATTTTTGAATCGCATAAAGAGGCGAGAGTGGACGATAGCCGGGGAATTGTTTGAGATTCATGCCGAGGACAAAAAGAACTTTATTGGGAAGTATGGCCCCTTCTTTAATATTGGAGGCGCGGACACGATCCCCATCACCTAACATGAGCGGTCCCTTCAACGATTCGAAGAGATCGAAGAGAAGTTGCCGAATAAAGGGGAAATCTTTGGGTTCGTCAGACATGAGAGGTTGATAGTTTGTGAGTTCGTCGAAAAAAGGGTGGTTATCGAAAACATGTAGGTATGTGCAAAAGAAAGTTTTGAGTTTTTCAAGCCACGCCTCTAAAGGCATTGTGGCTGTTTTGAGCGTCTGTATTTCGATATAGAGTTGCGCTAGGGTGTTTTTTAAAGTGAGCAACGGTTGCATCAAGGAGATTGGGAAAGGAAGGAGACCGGTGGTGGTGGCCATTCTTTCAACAAGAGCATCGAATGCATGCAAAAAGGAGCTATATCCTAACGAAAAGCCAGCATCTTCAAGCCACAGATCAAGGGGCTCTTCGATAAAAAGGGGTTTGAGCTCTTGAATGGTCCAGCGACTATCGAAAAGGGCAAAAAGACGATAGAAATTTTTCATGGAAGGATCAAAACGAAAGATCGGCACCTGATCGATTTGTAGCGCTAATTTTTGATCGAACACAAATTCGAGAAGGGGGCCGTAGGTTTTTAAATCAGCAAGCAATGTGATATCGCTTGGTCTAAGTTCTCGATGATTTTTGAGCAATTCGTAGATGAAAGCAAAACAATTTTGGACCTCTTCGAGTGGTGTTGTGGCAGGGATAGTGCAGAGCGAAGCGTCGGGTTCAATGGGAGTTGTTTCTTGAAAGTAAAGGTTGCGCTTGAGGATTGAAAGGCTTGACGACCCGATTGGTTCGATAAAGGCGTCGGTTGTTTTCAGCGCATATTGTTCGGCAATTTTCAAAAGGGGCAGCTTGTAGGGAATTAAATTAGCCAGTAACCGATACTGATCATCGATGTAGACCCCTTCCATCTCATCTTGTAGCAGGTGCTTTTCTTTGACAAGGTCGAAAAGAAAAAGGGGAGATGGGCTTAATATGTAAATAAAAAGTTGAATCCGAGGGTTGCGAGAGAAGAGAGGGTCGAGATACCACTTGGGCAGATGGGTCGGGTGGAAAAGGTGGATCTCTTCAGCTCGTAGTGGGACCGAACGGCGTACATGTTGTTGATAGAGGGCCTGGGTGGTGAGTGGACTTTGGAGTGGGGTATGAGTTTGGTCGCTAATCGGTGCAGAATTGGGCTCCAAAAGCCATTCTTCAAGGGCCGTATCCCCGTACTTGGCATAAAGATGGAATACTTCGGCTATCTCTTTATCGATTCGGTAGCGCAAAAAAGGGTCAAATTGGGCCGGTTCGGTGAAATCGATTCCTGAATAATGTGTAAGTGTTTTTTGAATATAAGATTTAATGGCCGAATTTTCGACTAAAATAGAAATTTTTTTCGGAACCGTTTTGTTAATGTTGTTTTTGAGCTCCTCGAGAAGATTCTCTAATTGGTTACTTTGTAATATATAACCAATATTTGAGTCAGTGAAAAGCGCTTGGCCCGATTCGGCGAAATGTGGTAAAGTCATCTTGCTAACAGAGGATATCTGATGAGGAATAAAACGAAAACCTTGTTCAATCAACTCAGTGATTTCATAAGCCGCCTTGGGGCGATGGACTGGTCAATGCATAGTGAAAGAACCCCTTTTTCAAAAAATTCTTTAATTCTCCACAATATTTCTCAATTTACATCAGCTTTATCAGATAACCTATTTAAATTTTTGACAATATTCTTTTTGATTACTCTCAATGGAGAGAAAGGGTCAAGCGAGATTATGACAATGGTCGGAATTGTCTATGTGTTGCCCTTTTTGCTCTTTTCTTCTTTTGGTGGAAAGCTGGCGGATCGTTTGAGTAAGCAAAAAATTATGGTTTGGCTGAAGATTTTTGAGGTTGGAGTGACCTTGGTGGGTGTTTTGGCTTTTTATTTGGAAAGTCCGATCACCTGTTACATCTTACTGTTCTTGCTGTCGGTTGTCGGCGCTTTGATGGGTCCTTCTAAATATAGTATTATCGAAGAGCTTGTTCCGAACCGTGCAGAGATTTCGCGTGCGAATGGGTTAATTACTGCCTCTACATACCTGGCTGTGATTGCCGGAACAGTGATGGGCGGAATTCTTTCTTCATATTCTGGTGGAAACTATACCTTTGCATCGACCTTTTGTTTTTGGATCTCTATCGCAGGTTGTATAGCTTCTTTTTTAGTGAAGCGGACTCCAGCTGTTGCAACCGTCATGAAAGCGTCACCAATTTTCATCAAAGAGGTGTATGACACGTTAAAAAATTGTCGCAAAACACCTTTTTTATTGACCTCGATCTTTGGCTCAACTTTTTTCTTGTTTGTTGCGGCGTTTATTCAGCTCAATATGGTTCCGTACGCCTTAGAGTCTTTGAATTTGACAAAAGAGGCTGGGGGGAACATTTTTGTCGCGGCAGCTGTCGGAATTTCTGTAGGGGGATGGATTGCGGGGAGATTGTCGCGTAAGGAGGCAGAAATTGGTCTTTCTGCGATTATGGGGCTCATTTCAGGGGGCGTCATACTAGCGATGCCACTTCTTCCGTTTTATTGGACTACGGTTGCTTGTCTTTTCTTGATTGGGCTGACTGGTGGAATGTATATTGTTCCATTTGACTCGTTTTACCAGACGAACACACCAATGGAACGACGCGGACAAGTGGTCGCAGCCGCTAATTTTTTAAGTTTTTCAGGGGTGGCGATTGCAGCTGTGGCGATTTCTTTCTTTGATAATCCCAAAAATGGGTTCTTTTTTATAGCGATCTGTACGCTTACATTCTTTGGTTATATATTTAGTCGTCTTTCAGCCCGGTCCATGCACTACCTTTTAAGGGTTACGATCGGTCGCTTTTATCAGGTGGACTTAGTACAAACTGAATCAGAGGATTTGACTAAGAAGCGGCTGCATATGTTTATTCCTCGCTCTTGGATGGATCTTGCTCTTTTGACTTCGTATAGCCCGAATATTCACTTCTATTTTATCAAGGAAAGGAAGGGCTTGCTCGACTATCTACTGAATCTTTTTGCGAATGTGCATATTTACACATCAAAAAATTCATTGGATCGGTTTCAGATTGCATTAATGAAAGAAGAGCGTTGCCCATTCCTCATCTTTACTTCACGTAAATCGATGGACAATTTCAAAGAAAGTCTTTTGTTTAAGCGAGTGCAGCAAAATCTTAAGTTGGATGTGGAGATTATTCGAGCTGTCTATAAGAAACTTGAGACGCGTCATTACGAGGTAACCTTCTTTCCACAACTTGGCCAAAACGTTATTGTTTAAGGGTGCTGTAAAAAAACCCAATAAAAAAGGCTCCTTTAAAAAAAGGGGCCTTTTTTCTTAAGCATCTCTAGTTAAAGGAGATTACTTAGCAAGAGCTTTGTTCGTGCGCAAAGTTAAACGAGACTTTAGACGACTGGCTTTATTTGGGTGAATCACCCCTTTTTTTCCTGCTTTGTCTAAAAGGCTGACGATCATTGTAAGTTGAGCAGCTTTGCTTTCGGCAGGAGCTACTTCTAATTTTTTGCGTTCAGTAAAGATTTTAGCTTTACATGAGCGGTTTCTCACACGTCGTTTTTCAGCTTGGATGTCTCTTTTAAGAGCGGTAGGACGCTTTTGAGGACCTTTTGGTTTTTTCTCGGCCATAGATATTGTACTTTCCTAAAAACTATCGTTCCAACTATAACAGGGTTCCTTGTTTTGCTAAAAGGAATTTCATGTGGCAGGCTCTTTTTTTTCTTATCTTTGGGTGTAATGTCTATTTAGGGGCAAATTTTGCCATAAAATTTTTTGACTATGTGTGCCAATATCCGGTTGCCGAGGTCTATGTTGACCATTTCGACGTACAGCCGGGACCGAAGGGGACCTTTTTTCTGCAAGCGGTCTTTGAGGCGGAGGATCGGATGGTGGAGTACACGTTTCAAGAACAATTTATCAACGAGTTCATAGCCGAAGAGGCGATGGAGGCGATGCGGGTTGTGCCGTGGGTTGTGTATAAGAATTCTTCGAGCGGGGCATTAGGGTTGCAGGCTTATTTTCCCATGAAGGAGTTGGTTCACGTTATTTTATCCCTTGGAGTCAGTTTTTATTTTGTTTGGCTGTATTTATATAGCCGAAAAGTTGGGGGAGATTTTGGGGCTCCATCTCGCTAAAGCCTAATCAAAAAACAGAGGCGGTGGAACGTATCCCTATACAGTTTCCGCCGCCTCTGTTTTTTGATTATGCTTTGCGATATGAACCCCTGGGTGGGCCTTCGGCCTGGGTGAGGTCGGCAGGTAATTTATATCTACCATTTAAATTGAATTAAAAGAGGTGGGAGAGGAGGTGACGGATGCGGCCTGGTGGGGTAAAGAGTGTCGCGAGGGGGATGGGTTGATTGTCGAAGTCTTCGAAGTGGAATAGGGGCGCGGTGTGGTAGGAGAAGAGGAGCGCTTCGTGTTCGATAAGTAGGCGGGATGTGAGTGAGGATTGAAAGAGCGGCTTATAAAGGAGCCAACGGATTGAGCAGCCAAGAGAGCCGTAGTCTTCGATTCGTTGGAGCGCTTCGGTTGGACGGATCGGCGATGTTTGAATTTCAATAATCAGTTTTTTCGATTCGATAAATGCGTCTGCAATTCGGCCGATTTGAGAGAAACGGTGCTCCAAGACTAAAGGAAGGGGGCTGTTCTCTTCAAGAAATGATTGCATTTTTTTGTGTAAGGGCGAGCGAGCGCGTCGCAACTGTTCAAAACTTGACATTAAGTTGGCCCTTTCAACTTCAGATTTTACTGAAAGTGTTTTTTTTGATGCGCTAGTCCTGGTGGTTTTTTAAATTCCGAAGAATTCTATAAGCATCGAAGGATTGGTAGTTATCAGCCCAATCAAGCGCTGTCTTGCCTGAATTGTCTATAGCATCCATGTTAGCACCTGCGGCGATGAGAGCTTTAACAGTATGCACATTGTTGTGTTTTGCAGCTTCCATGAGAGCCGTACCTCCAATTAAATCTGTAGCGTTAACATTAGCGCCTGCAGCAATAAGAGCTTTAATTGCACGGATAGTGGTATCTCGATCAAGTTCACATGCTTTTCCACTTGCAGCGTTTATGAGGGCAGTAGCCCCAAATAAATCTGTAGATTCAATGTTAGCACCTGCAATGATGAGAAGTTCAACAATATCCGCATGGTCTTGTTTAGCAGCTGAAGTCAGAGCCGTTGTGCGCCAGGGACCATATATGCTATTCACATTAGCCCCTGCGGCGATAAGAGCTTTCATAATATTTGTATTGCCATGTCTTGCAGCTAACATCAGCACAGTTTGGTGTTTATCTTCGTCATAAACATCCTTTAAGTTACTCGGTACATTAGTATGAACATTAGCTCCTGCAATGATGAGATCTTGAACAGCAATAGAATCACCCTTTATTATAGCTCTAATAAGCTTTTCATTGAGGTCACTTGTTAAGATTGGTGCGGTAGAATCTATAGATTTAAACGTGCCAGAATCCTCATCCGCAATCAAGTGAGCGCAAGGAAGAAGTAAACTAACAGATATCGACAAAAAATTTTTAAGTAATTGCATAAAAAACTCTTGTTATAGGGGTTTATAAAATAGTCATCAATCCAATCGATGTTAGCGTTCAGTAGAAATGTCCGGTTTATGGATAAAACGACCGGTTCATTTGATGTGATTATTTTAGCGGGATTCATATTATTTTTAAAGGCTTACCTTTATGTTTAGCCAAAGAAAAAATTTATGTTTTTTAATTCGATCGGTTATTATGATTTCATCATAATCTTCTAAAGAACCCAACTTGCTAGTTGGTTAAATTTTTAATGGCTATATTTTAAGATTCAATGAAAATGGTTCCTGCCTTCAATTCAAAAAAAGAGAGGAACCATGAATATGGATGCAATTCGGCCGATTTGAGAGAAACGGTGCTCCAAGACTAAAGGAAGGGGGCTGTTCTCTTCAAAAAATGATTGCATTTTTTTGTGTAAGGGCGAGCGAGCGCGTCGCAACTGTTCAAAACTTGACATTAAGTTCTATTCATATAATAATATCATGAATATGAGCAAGCCATCCGATACACAACATACAGATCCTCAATATCAGCAAAAAATCGAGGAGCTGGTCGCGGTTGCTAAGGAACAGGGGTACATCACCTACGAAGAGATCAACGACATCTTACCAATGACGTTTGACTCAGCTGAAGAGATTGATCAAGTATTGATTTTCTTAAGCGGGATGGATATCCAGATCTACAACCAGATAGAAATTGACAAGCAAAAAGAGCGAAAAAAAGAGGCGAAAGAGCTCGAGCTTCTCCCTAAACGTTCCGATGCCGCTGCCGATGACCCTGTCCGGATGTATTTAAAAGAGATGGGTTCTGTTCCTCTTTTAACTCGCGAAGAAGAGGTGGAGATTTCCAAGAGAATTGAGAAAGCGCAGATGCAGATCGAAAGAATCATCATGCGATTTCGTTATTCTGAACGGGAAACTTGCTCGATTATCCGTTATTTAATTTCTGGAAAAGAACGTTTTGACAAGATCGTCGCCGAAAAAGAGGTAGAGGATCGTGCAAAATTTATGCAACTTTTACCAAAATTAGAAGAATTACTTGCCAAAGAGGACGCCTTCTTAGAGCCACAGCTTTTAAAATTAAAAGAGGTGGAAAATAATAAGGCTGAAAAGATTCGACTTCTCGAAGCAATTGAAAAAAGTCGCATTCGAACCCAAGCTTATCTACGTCGTATGCATTTAAAATATACGGTGATTGAAGATTTTGGTGAAGTGATCTTATCTAGTTACGATCGATTGCTTATTTTGGAAAAAGAGATCAAAGAATTGATTCCACGCGCTGAAAAAAATCGCTTTGCAGGACAAAAATTGTTTTCCACTCGTCGCCGCCTCTTTTTAAGGGAGCTGGCTGCCGGAAGAACGCTCGATGAGTACAAAAAAGATGTCCGAATGCTACAACGGTGGATGGACAAGAGTCAGGAAGCTAAACGGGAGATGGTGGAGTCCAACTTACGTTTGGTGATCTCGATTGCGAAAAAATATACCAATCGGGGCCTTTCGTTCTTGGATTTGATCCAAGAGGGGAACATGGGGCTTATGAAAGCGGTGGAAAAATTTGAATACCGTCGCGGTTACAAGTTTTCCACATACGCGACCTGGTGGATTCGTCAGGCTGTGACCCGTGCAATTGCTGATCAAGCCCGTACAATTCGTATTCCTGTACACATGATTGAGACGATCAACCGAGTGCTTCGAGGCGCTAAAAAATTGATGATGGAGACCGGCAAAGAGCCGACTCCTGAAGAACTTGCTAAAGAGCTTGGAATTACGCCGGATCGTGTTCGGGAGATTTACCGCATCGCGCAACACCCGATTTCGCTTCAAGCGGAAGTAGGAGATAGTGGTGAAAGCCAGTTCGGGGACTTCCTTGAAGATACGGCAACCGAATCGCCTGCAGATGCAACCGGTTACTCGATCTTGAAAGACAAAATGAATGAAGTTCTCTCGACTTTAACAGACAGAGAGCGTACAGTATTAATCGAACGTTTTGGTTTATTGGATGGCAAACCAAAAACGCTCGAAGAGGTGGGGGTTCAATTTAAAGTAACGCGCGAGCGAGTACGGCAAATTGAGGCAAAAGCTCTTCGAAAAATGCGCCATCCGACTCGCTCCAAACAACTACAGTCCTTCTTGGAAATAGTTGAAGGAAAAGAGTGATTCCTTAAAGAGTAATTCCTTAAGGGGTATTAGCTCAGTTGGTAGAGCACAACGCTGGCAGCGTTGGGGTCAGCGGTTCGAATCCGCTATACTCCAAACTAAAGAAAAAGGGCACGTATGCACACGTGCCCTTTTTCTTTGATACTTTTTGAGGATTTGGAGTAGGATAGCCAGAATATGGATAAAAAACTGGGCCTTCACCTCCTTTTAGCTACCTGCGTGCTGTTTCTACTCATGCAAATTCCTTTTGTCAAAGAGGTGCGCATCCGCTCTAAGGTGCAGGGGCTTTTAAGTAGCTCAAGCGCTGTTAGTGATAGCACTATTGAACTTTTAAGCTTGGAAAATTTGTTGCTCAAAGATGAAATCGATCTGATTCGGCAACAGCTGAGCTATGAAACGAAGGAGTTTCAAGCGGTTCAGGCGAAAGTGATCTATCGGGAAAATATCTCCTTTGGCTCGTTTGTTTGGGTGGATCGTGGGGAAGCTGATAATGAACGATTGGGTTCGACTGTGATCGCGAAAAAAAGTCCGGTTGTTGTGGGAAAAGGGGTTGTTGGAGTCGTCGAAGAAGTTTTGAAAAATAAAAGTTTAGTGCGACTAATCACAGATCCAAAGCTTCAAATTTCGGTGAGGGTGGATCGGGGAAAAAAAGGGATTTATTTAGAAGAGCGATTGAGTGAATTAAGTGCCCTTTTAGAGCAAGAAGAGTCGCTTTTTCAAAACAAGGAGCATAAAGAGTTAACTCTTGATTGGATTGATGTTCTTCTTGAAAAAGTGCGACCGCTTAAGGGGGCACTTTTAGCCAAAGGGGTGATTCAAGGAATTGCAGATCCGAGTTGGCGCCTTTCGCACAACACTCTTTATGGATACGGATTCAATTACGATTTTGCTGATGCGGAAGGGGGACCTTTTGATTTACGCACCGAGCATCTCATAAGATTGGGGGATCTTCTGGTAACAACAGGCCTAGATGGGGTGTTTCCTAAAGGGCTTCAGGTGGCTGTTGTTAAAAAAATTGATTCTTTAAAAGAGGGCGCTTACGCCTATAGTCTCGAAGCAAGCCCTGTCGTTCATGAACTTCTCTACCTCGATCATGTACAAATCTTACCCCCTATTTAGTGGCCGAAAATCGAGAAATATTTCTCTTGAAAGTGGGGTTTTTCTACTGCTTGGTCACATTCAGCGATCCAAGTATCGATGTCTTTTGAGGAAAATTGCTTCAATGGAATGTCGTCGAGAACCATAAGGGGCTTTTTAAAGTAGAGGGCATCATAACCGATGCTCGAGCAGTCGGTGAGTACCCCTGAAAAAAGGTCGAGAAAGGGGTAGATATAGGGGCAAGTGTGGTCAAGAAGGTGGACTCCATACTGAGCTTGGATTTTAAAATGAATCGATTCACTGCGTCCAAGTAAAGGGTGGACGCGGAAGACAAAACGATCTTTCGCGGGGTGTTGAGAGAGCATTTCAAGCTGTTGATTTACATTGTTGCGGTCCCAAGAGAGCGCGATCAGCAAAGGGCGCGCGTGAATAGGAATGGGCAAGTACTTACTGGCCACTTGCAACATTTTGTCCTTAAACTGTTTGTAAAAACGGAGACGATGATTGGGGAAATCCTTGTAACCGACGACCGTGTCATAGATGGAAAAGTCTTGAATTTTGTCTGAATACCCATGATGCAGCCGTACGATTGTAGGAGTGGTGTTGTAAAGCGCTTGATGGTAGGCTCGCATCGCAACTTCAGAGTTTGTGGTGCAGAGGATCTCTTTTACTTTAGGAAGGAAGTGGGCCTTTTCGATCTCGTAAAAAGGGATTTGAGGATAAAATTCATGGAGTGCATCAGCTGTATCTTGACTGCGGACCACAAGAGCAATTTTTTCGTAAAAGCTTAAGGGGGCCAAATGGTCAAGATGATGGGGGAGCGAGACGACTATGCATCTAGTAAAAGGTGTTGTCATCGGCTTCAATTTCCTGGAGTAACAAGAGTACGCGTTCGCGGATTTGAGGTAAACCATTATTGGGCGCGATACTGACAAGGCTTTTAAAAGGGAGATGGGGGTGATTTTCTAAAAAAAGATCGATCATTTCAGGGCCATAGACGAGAATATGTTTTTCATCGGGCGGGAGTACTTCAGTTGGGCCGTGCGGAAGAAAAACAGTGTGAAAACGACGTTTTTGCATCATCTCTTCTAGATAAAAAATTTGACGGATTTTACTGATAGGAAGGCAAGAGATCAGAGTATTTCCTGTTTTGAACAAATTTTTCCCGAGATCATTCGGAGTCACAAGGTGACAGTTGACATTCGGGTGGGATCTATTTATCCTATCGGCGATCTCTTTTTCGGTGACGAAAAGAGGGAGCTCGAGCAGGCCTATTAAGGGGGCAAGCGGTTCGATATCTTCGAAACGACTTCCATAAATGAGACCCATTGAACGCATAATTTAAGTTGGTACCATGTTTTCGATAACAGATCAAGAATCTTTGCGCGATTGGTTTTTAGCCACCAAGCGCTCTTTTCCTTGGAGAGAGGCGATCACTCCTTACAAAGTTTTGATTGCAGAAGTGATGTTGCAACAAACGCGCGCTGATGTCGTTGTCCCTTATTTTGCGCGATGGATGCAGTTATTCCCTTCTATCGAGTGCCTCGCTTCTGCCCCAATAGAGGAGGTTTTAAAGGCTTGGGAAGGCTTGGGCTATTACTCAAGAGCACGCAATCTGCATCGCGCGGCAGAGAAGTTGTTAGACGGTTTTCCTAAAACATATGAGGAGTTGCTGCAAATTCCTGGAGTCGGTCCCTATACAGCCAATGCAATCTTGAGTTTTGCTTTTCATGAGCCAGTAATTGCGATCGATGCGAATGTAGAGCGAGTTTTTGCTCGGTTTTTTGCAACGAGTCGTCCAAAGGATCTGAAAATTTCGGTTCAAGTTTCTGACCCGCATGAAATTAGCGAGGCGCTTATCGAGCTCGGCGCTACCGTGTGTGGCAAAAAACCAGCATGCGATGAGTGTCCTTTGGCATCGAGCTGCGTAGCGCTGCGAGAAGGGACGATTGCTCAATTTCCGGTGATGAAAAAGAGATTAGCTTCGATTGCTGTCCACAAAAAAGTTTTGATTCACCGATTTCAAAATCGATTTGGAGTCTATCGCCGCCCAAAAGGGGAGCTTTTTGCCGATCTTTACATGTTTGCTGAGGAGTCGGTTGATGATGCGAAAAAAGTAGCAACGCCATTTAAGGTGGTTCACGCAACAGCTACTTGTTATCGTTTTCATCTTGCGCCTGTTTTAGTAGAACAAAGCAAGCCCCTTCCACAATTAGAGTACCTTACCTTAGAAGAGTGTCTAAAAGTACCATTCACCGCTGGTCACCGGAAAATTTTACTGCAGATTTATTCGCATGAAATCTAAGATTGGGGTCCTTGTCGGGGGCTCATTGATTAAAGTGTTCGGATTGTTAACATCAGTGTTTTGAGGAAGAGGTTGCGTCGCCTCTGTGAAATTTACTTCAAAATTTGAAGGATAGTAGGGATATGAAACCGTAGAACAGGGGAGTATTTGCGACATAAAAAACCTTTTTTAGATAAAACATCTTAACTAAAAGCTAATTTTTCTTACAAGATCTATCTAGCAATGGAGTTTAGAGAGAAGTTTATTGAATGCCTGCAATAGTAAACCGGTCTGGCAAAGGTTCGGCACGCAAGTATACCGATGTGAGCCTTCCGATGAAGGGGGGAGCTTTTTTAGGCGGTATCTCCGTGACGACTGTAGTGGGATTATCCATCTCAAGATGGAGATCGGAAAGATATACTGTCTGCATAAAAAAACCTTTTTGACTGCAAACACGTTAAAGGAGAAGAGCTGTTTTTTGCAAGATTTCTATTGCTTTGTCGAAGTAAATAATTGGTTGCAATTCGGATTCTTTTTTGGCACAATTGTGAGTATGATTGAAGTTTTAAAAAGTGAACCGATCCGAAAAAAGAGATGGTTTGAGCAGTATTGGGTAGTGGGGGCCGCAGCTCTTTTAGTTGCTGCTATTTTTGGTATTTTTGCGACGATGAGCGTCAAAAAAAGCGAAGTGAATATTGAGGTGATTTCGACCTTGATGGATCTTGAAGAAAATCGGACCGTTTCTGCTGAAAAGCGGCAAGAAGCAGCTGTCTTTCTTGGCAAAAATGGGCAACTACTGAGTCAATCGATTGCTTATTTTCTCGACGAGCCCTCTTTAATCGAGCAAGCAACGAAAAAAAGTGTTGTTCCCTTTACGCAAGTAACGCGTTTGATTGCGGAAAAGCACTACAAAGAAGCTTTGCAAATGGCTGAAGCGATGCAGCACGAGCTTTCTACGCCGCTGCTTCAATCAATCAACTTATTGCGCATCATGGCGCTGCAGCACGAGCTGAAGATCGATGATCACAACCGTGCTTGGGATGCACTAAAAGCCCTTGAAGCCTCAAATCCTGACGAAGTCCGTCAAGTTCTGACCGTCTATCAGGTGGGCAATATTTCGCTAGAAGACCTGTTCCACAAGTCTTGAGCATGCACTCTACAGAAAAAGAGCTTTGTATTGAATATCGCTCAGCCAAAGTGACTCCTAAAAAAATAGGGCAGTTTGTGACTTTGTACAAACGGGTAAAAGATAGCCCGATTCTCCCTTATGATGCAGAAGATGGGATCGACTTTGTTGTTGTGGATGTAAAAACAAAGAATCATTCAGGTCAGTTTGTTTTTCCGAAAGATGTGCTTATTGAGAGGGGAATTTTTTCTGTAAAACAGCAAGGGGGTAAACGGGCGATTCGTCTCTACCCACCTTGGGATTTGCCACAAAGTTTGCAGGCCCAAAAAAGCCAAAAATGGCAGATACACTATTTCAAAGAAAATAGACCTCTTTCGAAAGAAGTCTAATACCAGATAGCTCGAGCTAAGGCATCAGTCGTCCATAAAGGCGCTGATGTCGGTCATTGGAACGAGTATTGCTATCATGATCGTGCCTGGGACGCACTAAAAGCCCTTGAAGCCACAAATCCTGACGAAGTGCGTCAAGTTCTGACCTTTTACCAAGTGGGCAATATTTCGCTAGAAGACCTGTTCCACAAGTCTTGAGTCGTGTTGCTGTGGGGGGGGGTGTCTTGAAAAATGCATCCTCTTTAGAATCAAGATTAAGCGATATTGATTTCAAAGAAATCGGATAAATATAATAATTATATAGTAATAAATAGAAGAAATTATTACAATTTAGGGGCCAGTAGGAGCGATTTAAAAAGGTTTTCCCATGAATTACATAAATATTTTACCGCATGCCCCCCCCCTAACGTCCAATAATTTTTTACCACACACTAGCAATAGCTTCAATGTTCTTAATGTTTTTAAAGACCACGCTAAAAAAGTTTTTGTTTTAGCCTGTGCTATTTTTGCAGTAATTGGTTTTGGTGTATATTCTTATTTTACATCTACAAGTCGTAAAAAAGACGATCAGTCTTTTCCAAATGCAAATAATTCTCTTGAAGTAGATGGTTTAATTTCAGGCTCTGCTAAAAAAGAGGAGACCCTTTCTGATAATCCTCATTCAGAAATTGCTTCGGATACACTATTGATCCAGAGATTTATGTTGACGGCAAATATTCAAGGGTTAGCTGCAAAAAAGATTAATAACCTATCCCCATCCGAGATTCAGATGGTGCAAGAGTTGCAAGAATCTATTTTTTCAGAGATTACAGGCGAACTTGCGAATAGTGAGTGGCACGGAAGCTCCTCTTTGCAACGACTTGTGTGGCAAAATACGCAAATGCTGGCCTTTTTATCTACCAAAGGAAATGGAACTCTTTTGTTCAATGCACATAATCAAAACCTATTAGAATCCGTTTATGGTTACACATTGGGGACGCTTGTATTTGAAGGTTATACTGCCATGTTACCTGAATATCTTTTGACAACACCTCCAAATTTTTGCGAAATGATACCTGGATTTACAGGCATTGCTTATGTTCACGGAATGGGTTATATGCCGCCTTGTTCACAAGAGGGCCCTACTTTTATAGAACTAGAGAGGGACCGGGCCCGCCAAGTGCTTACCCAATTTCAGAACGAGTTATTGTCTTTATGTGAAGAGAAAATTTCGTCTTTAGAAAATGAAAATTTTATAAAAGCCATTGAAAAAGCGGACACAGATACACTGATAACATTTATTAAAATGGTTCTAGAAAAGAATCCGAACAATCCAACAGAATTAGTTTTGAGCCGTGTGCCTCAAGGAGTAAATCCTTCGACCGACATCTCGCTAATGCAAACACAGTGTGAGGGGGTTATGAAGTTCCTTACGGACGAATATATCGCTATACGAGGCTGCGAAGTGATTCTTCAATATCCATTAGTGTCGCATGCTTTAGATGCGAAACATCTATTAGCGGCCTTAAGCGCTCAAAAAGGCGAGTTGGCGCAGTTCGAAAGATTTTTCGAAGCATGTCTTAAAAATTCTAAGGCAAATGAACAGATAAGAATTCGATTACAACAAGCGGCGTATCTGATTTGGCAAAAATATACCAAACTAGACCTAACACCACAGGAAATCTTCGCAGGTCTTGAAAAAAGTCTACTCATCTAAAAAGGCGCTGATGTCGGTCATTGGGACAAGGATGGCTACCATGATTGTTCCGATGATTAAGCCAATGAGGATGATCAAAAGCGGTTGAAGGATCGCAAGCATCTGCTTTAAGGCTGTATCGATTTTTTCTTCGTACATTTCAGCTGCTTGAGCCAAAACTTCTTTTAGGCTTCCTGTTTTTTCAGCGGTTTCAAGCATGCGGCAGAAAAGTGGGGAGATCATTGGGTTGTTACGAAAAGAGTCGGCAATCGAGACTCCTTGGTGGATTTTAGCGACAGCTTGGGTGATTGCATCGAGGAAGAGAGGGTTATGGGTCACTTGGCTACACATATTGAGCCCTTCAACAAGTGGGACATTAGCGACGACGAGTGCGTAGAGCGTACGGCTAAAGCGGGCCATTTCAAGTTCTTTGATGAGGGAGAGTTTGTAGAGCGGTGCGCGGGGAAAAAAGCGGTAGAGGCTGAAGAGAAAAGAGGCGAGGGCAAAGGGGATTAAGAGAAAGTGGGTTGTGACAAAGTCGGAGGTTGCGATGATCGCTTGGGTGATCAAGGGCAATTTTTGCGCACCAAAGAGGTCTTGTAGAGAAGGGACCAAAAAGCAAAGAAGCACTGTAAGGACAATGAAAGCTAGCGTTAGGAGGAATGCTGGATAGCTGATCGCAGAGATCAGTTGCTTTTTCATCCACTGCTTTTTTTTCAGCATGATCAAAATTTCTCCGACAACCTCAGTCATTTGTCCCGAAATTTCGCCCATTCGGATCATCCCCGTCAAAATCGGATCAAAACCGCCTGTTTCTTGTAAAGCATGGGAAAAACTTTTCCCTTTTTTGAGCGCTTCTTTAATCCCTCCTTGAGCTTTAAACGATAAGTGCATTTTCTGCTCAATCAATTCGACTGCTTCGAAGAGAACGATTCCCGCTTTGAGAAGTTGGTAAAGATCTTGGAAGAAAAGGATTTTTTCCTCGAGTGATAGAGCTTTTTGTTTCCCTGTTTTTGCACGTAGATGAAAAAACCAGATGTTATCACGGACTAAAAGCTCTTTCGCTCCTTCCATCGATTCAGCCCAAATTTCCTTGGACTTCTTGGCTCCCGCTTCTTGATAGACAAACAACGGCATCGCTATTCAGCTCCTTTCCCGGTGACCCGAACGATCTCCTCGACGGTAGTGACTCCCTCGAGTACACGCCGAATTCCTTGTTGACGTAAGGTAACAAATCCTTCATGGCTTGCCATCGCTTCCCTTTGAGCCGGATTTTCTTCTTGATGAAAGAGAGTTTTCATGCGAGGTGTCATTAAAAGAAGTTCGTAGATGCCGATTCGCCCTTTGTAGCCCAATTGAAAACATTCAGCGCACCCTTTCCCTCTATAAAGGAGAGGCCGTTCTTCAAAAATCCCAAGATCCTTGCATTCGTCATCGGTTGGAAGGTAGGCTTCTTTGCAGCAAGGGCAGATCACTCGAACAAGCCTTTGCGCTAAGATGCCGATCACCGAAGAAAAAATCAGAAATGGCTCAATTCCCATATCGATAAGACGCACTGGCGCACTTAACGCATCGTTGGTATGCAAGGTGGAAAGAACCAGATGGCCTGTTAAAGAGGCTTGGATCGCGATTTCAGCCGTTTCTTTATCCCGAATTTCTCCCACCATGATCACATCAGGGTCTTGCCGCAAAATGTGACGCAGCCCTGCGCTGAACGAAAGATTGATCTTCGGATTGACTCCGATTTGGGCCATATGGGGAAGTTTATATTCGACTGGATCTTCGATGGTCATGATATTGACGGCGCTAGAATGGAGCTCTTTTAAGGCGCTATACAAGGTTGTCGTTTTTCCACTACCGGTCGGCCCTGTCACAAGAAAGATCCCTTGCGTTTTCGTCAGAAGATGGCGCAAGCTTTGTAGGATCTCTTCGGGCAAACCGATCGCATCGAGCCCTAGATGGATGTTTTTTTTATCCAGAATACGAAGCACCACCCGTTCACCAAAGACGACAGGGACGGTGGAGACTCGAAAATCGATCTCCCGCTCACCGATGGAGAGTTTCATCCGTCCATCTTGAGGAAGACGCGATTCGGCGATGTCGAGCTTCGAGAGGACTTTGAGACGAGTGATCAACTCTTCTTGCAAATTTTTTTGGACCCTTTTCCGTTCATGCAAGACTCCATCAATGCGGAAACGGATCAGCAAAGTGTTTTCCTGGGGCTCAAAATGGATATCGGAGGACTTTTGGGTGATGGCTTCCAGTAAAATGGTATCGCAAAGGCGGATCACTCCAGAGCTTCCTTGCCGATCGAGAAGATCGTAGCCCTCTTTGCTTCGAGAATGGGCCTCTTCTTGAAAAAATTCGGCCGTTTCTTTGACGTGGTAACACTCTTCGATCGCCCGGTCGATCGCTTCTGCATCGACGACTTCTAACAGTACCCGCTTCTTTATTTTAAACCGGATGTCTTCGAGCGTTTCGACCGAAAGATCAGCGCTTGCCGCAAGATAAAGGGTTTTCTCCTCTTCAAAATAGGGGATCACGCGATGTTTTTTGGCAAAAAGGTAAGGGAGCAGTGGCAGCCCTATTCCTTCAAAAGCAAGAATTTTCGTCGTAGTCACACATATTTCCTTTGAGCAGTTTTAGACTTTGTTCGAAAAGTTTGCGCTTTTTCTTCAATTTTGCCTCTTGCTTACACTCTAAAAATGAGGGGAGATCACCAGGCCTACGGCACAATTCTGCTTGGCGCATGGCTTCTAGATCGGCTTTTGAATTCTTAATCACGCGAGGGGTGATAAAGACATACATATCGGTCATGTGATCGGTCATTTGTGAAGAGCCGAAGATTTTTCCCAGGCCAGGAATTTCCCCTAGAAAAGGGATCTTTTCACTTTTATCGTGCCCATCTTTTCGTTTTAACCCTCCCATAATGATCGTCTCTCCATCTAAAACACGGACCTGATTCACCACGTGTCGTCGATTGACATCGGGCTTATTCGCGACATTGGAATTGATTGTATCAAAACTAATATCGGCATCAATGGTGATATAGTGGTTCTTTTCATCATCGCCTGGTTCTGGATCATGCACTGTCGGAGTCATCACGATCGTAATTCCAAATTGAGCACGTGAATAGGACTGCTGATAAGAGACCGAACCACTGGTGTTATTGACAGCGGCTGCTCCATTATCGATCGAAAGTTCTTCAACAATCGCAATCGTTGCGGGTGTTTGATTGATGGTGGTCACTGTGGGAGTTTGGTTGATCCGGATATCTTCTTGATTTAACAAAAAGTTGTAGAGTAGATTAAAAGCGGGGAGTGCCGATGATTTTGGGCGACTAAAGAAGAAATCGGTAATGCCACGGCCAATATCACCCACTTTATTCACAAAATCAAATCCACCTGTCGCCCCAGCTGTTGCATTCGAACCGATTTGTAAAAGATTTAATCCAGAGCTTGTATGAGAATTGACCCGTTTTTCACATAAAATCACCTCGAAATGGACCATCTTTTTCGGCACATCGAGCATTTTTAAAAGCTCTTTTAGTCGATCCAAGGTGTCTTTGCGCACAACCATCATGATTCCGCCAGCTTTTCCATAGGGGATGAAATTTCTTAGTTTTATTGTTTTTTGCGGTTCTGGTGGCTGTTCTGGTGGTGCTGTTTTAGGAGGATTTACGATTCCTCGAATGGGCTGATCAACCGTGTTGTAAGGTCCAGGTGAAAGTCCATTTAACGTCACTTCTTGAGAAGCTTTGTGTGCTGAGGTCTCTTTTCCATCCTCTGTTTCGAGCCCAAATTTTAAAAGCGACGCATAGACTTGCTCTAAAATTTCGGCGATGTCATTCGGATCGCTGTGGCGGCAAATATACCAAAAAACGGTCATTTCGGAAGGGTCTACAAGCTGCCCTTCGGTCTCTTTGACGATCTCCACGGCCCGTTCGACCAGTTTTTTCGGTCCGACAAGGACAATGCCCGACTCTTGATTCAACGGTAATGCGGCCAACTCATTGGCACTGCGCCCCATCATCATGTTTGACTCGGCAAGGCCCCCAAAATAGGCTTTTAAAATGTTGCGCATCTCTTCAGGTAGTAGTTTTTGTAGCGAAATAACGCGCGTAATCCGTTCAGAATCGCCGTCGTAAGTCCCCTCATACATCTCCACAAGGCGGACAATGTCCTCTTTTGTTCCAACGAGGGCAATTTTGGACCCAATTTGGTAAGCAAAAGTCCGTTTAGGATCCCGAAATCGATCAAAGAAGAGAAAAGTGTTCTTGATATTTTCTACCGGTGCCTCAAAAAGATGCATCACTCGCGAGGCTTGCGGAACTAAAATCAGTTGCTCTTTTTTCGTTGTAATTCGGTTGCAACTGATCAGATCTTGCTTCAACAAAAATAGTTGGCGCGCAAATGGATTGATTTCGATCACTCCGACCCCATTGTATTGCAAAATCAGGTCAATCATCTCTTTCCACGACTCACGCGGGATTGCAATTGCTGATTGCATAGCGATTTTGATCTGACCGACCTCTGCGGGGACTACGTACAAAAAATCCTTCGAGCCATACTCGCTGATAAGTTGACCAATCGTCGTCTCTTCTTGATCAAAAAGGGCGTAGGCCTCTTTTTTGGGCGCATACATATGAGAGTAGCGTTCTTTCCAATCATTTTCTTTTTCGATGAGAACAGCTTTACGATCATTGATTCTTTCTAAAAGCACTTGATACTCGTCTAAATGAGCCTCTTGGGCAACGAGTAGATCCGCCTGCTGATACATCTCTTTAATCTCTTTACGTAAAGAGAAGAGCTCTGCTTGATTATCTTCTGGGTTGCAAAATAAGAAAACTGGAAAAAGGAGTGAGGTGAGTAGGATTATCTTCATGGGTAGCCTTCTAGATCATCTTCATCATTAAATTCGTCAAATAAGGGCTCTACTGGTTTGGGCATTGTAGAATGTCGTGGCGAGGAGTTTGGTGGCGCGAGCGGCACTTCGCGCTTTTCAGAAATTTTAGATTGAGGATTCATCAATACCGTTTTGGATTCTAAAGTAATACGTAGCGTTTCTTTTTGAATGTGTAGATTATCAAAAACAACGATTTCAGCCACCCATTTTCCTTTTTCTTTTTTTAAAGATTGAAAATAAGCCAGTGCTCCTTTCAATTTTCCGGCGATTGCATCATCGAGTTGCTTTAAATCTGGCCGTTTAAAAATTCCTTGTTCCTCTAAAAGCCAATCGCCTACGTAAAAGGCCCCTTTCATCGTTTTTTTGAGCCAAATTGCATTGTGGCCAAAAAGTTTGACCCCTTGAAAAAGAGGCTGTACGAACGATCCGATCTTTTCCCCTTTTAGAAGAGGAAGAGTCACCGTTTCTGAGAAAAATCCCCCTTTATCCCAGAGCGAGACTTCGATCTGATGCTCTTTCACATGATTGATACGACAAACGCAGCTTCCTAATTTCAGCAGACTTTTTTCGGTTAAAACGAGAATTTTTTGGTGGATTTCATCAAATAAGCGGATAGGGGGCTCGTTTTTCGACGGATTGAAGAACTCTTTGACCTGATCAACACCAAGATACTTATACCTTAAGACCTGCTCTTTTGCTCCTCGCCATTCTTGTGTGTCGGGCTGCGCCTTGGCTCTTACGGGGATCAGTTGATACTTTGTGTCTTTGTCATTTAAAAGGGCAAGCTCGAGCGTTCCGTCTTGCAGTTTAGCCACAAAGGTCGCTAAATCTTCTGTCGAAACCGGTCCCCAGCAAACGTCTGTCTGCCCATTTTGCAAACTTCCTATGTAAAAAGGGACCCCTATTTCGACCCTGAAGGGGGAAGAACTTCCTTTAAAGGTTAGAAGAGCCTCCTCTTTTTGTCGGTCCGGCCGGCTATTCATCCCTAAAAAAACGAGTTGCCCTTCAAAATCTTTGAGATATTGCGCTATAGTTTTGGATTTTAAGAAAAACCAGTCTTCCGCAAGTCTTGGGTAGGGTTGCGATTTTATCGCATTTATAGGCTCTTTTATCTGCTTTAGGTCAGGTTTTTCGAGTGTAGCCTGTTGGTTTTGTAGGATTAACCAAAATCCAAACGGGAAAATAGGGGAGAGAAGGGCTAAGGTAAACCAGAGAGGAAACCCCTTTTGAAGGTATTTAAAAACGGGAAAAAATCGTGACCACATCCTGTAACTATAAGGAATCAAACGATTAACATCAATTTATTGAAAATAAATCGTAAATCTTTATGGTGATGTTAAAAGAAGGAATACAATTTCATGACAAATGATGACAAAAACAAGAAAAAAGGTGGCATGTCCGTAGAAGAGATGCAATCTTTTTTCCATAATTACGGGACAGAGATTTCCCTATCGTTGATTTTCGTACTTGCTGCGATTAGCTCGATTTACGTTTTCAATTTAGAAAAATGGTCCGTTTTGCTTCTAGGCCTCGGCGGGGTTGTTGGTACACTTTTACCTAAGCTTGTTCGTAATGCGATCGGTACAGTGATGCGTTATACAGGATCTACAGGTGGAAAATTTGGACCTTTAGTGATTGCAATAGCCGCGATCATAGCATCTGTTGTCGTTTCTCCGCTTGTATTTCTCGTGATCGGTTTAGCTGCCGGTGAGATGCTAGCAAACGCCAAAAAACACGGCTAATTTCGAAAGAAATCTAATAGATACGCTCAATCAAAGTCTAGTGATCATTGGATTTTGATTGAGCGTGCCTTAAGGGCGCAAAAATTAGGATACGTCCATTGGTTGGCCTTCATTAGAACGCGTTCTTTTAGCTCCGGAGGTCTCCTCGCTTTCAGCAGCAACATTCACAGAAGATCGAAGATGGTGTAGAACCAAATCTAAGATCGTATGATGGGCCGTGAAATGGAAGGGAACACTTGCATTGAATTCCTCAGCTGATGCGCTAAATTCTTCTACTGAGGATGGAGTGAGCAAGTGATCTATATTGTGAACCGAAATTCCTTTATTGTCACTACCACTGGTTAAAATAGTTTCTCCAAGTAATCGTATTCTTTCAAAATTACTTCCTACGTCTACTGTGATGCAGAATGGAAAGGTAAGGTTTGCACGCATAGTTCCGTTAGGCCAAGTTTCCCCACCCTTGCCAACTGGGTTCGTTCCAGCTGGAACTATCGGCAAAGCATGAATCGACGCAGGATAGTTTTCGCCATCAATCGTAACCTCTGCGCACCCTTTTTTGAAATTCCAATCTCCAAGTTCTTCTGGAGCCATCAATACTTCAAAATTTATTTCTTGAAAAGCTTCATCAACAGCTGCTTGAATAGGTGTTTGCATAACATGAATACCATCCTTATTGAGATTCCATTCAAGAAACCCACCAGTAAAGGCGACTTCTGTTGCATTCCGTTTTCCAAAATAGAGGTTGCCACCCAGTTTTCCATCGGCTTTAGTTCCTATTATCGCAAGAGCTACATCAGCAGTTAGACCGGCAGAATCCATCATTTTAGAAGAAACTTCTGTAACTTTAACATGAATAGAATCCTTGGAACTCCGAACAGATGTTGCCTTGACGACATACCCACAAGCTGTTCCCAAAAGAAGATTTGCAGCAGAAAACTTATTAAACGTCTCTTCAAATAACTCTTTTATGTCGGCGTCGTTAAAACATTCTTTGTGGGCTTCGTGAAGGATTTCATCTCGTTTTTCCATATATGTACTATTATAGGAGATGCACTTTGTGCTCCAATAATCAAAATGGTCTTTTCTTGCTAATGTGGCAGCTATTTTTTTCTGAAGATTTTCTGTGCTTTGATCATACTGACTGTGCCAACCAGCCTCTTTTATAGGAGTTATAAGCAAGCCTCTGGCGCCAAGAAAAGCCATGGCTACAAGATCTGTAAAAAATGATTCCGACTTTAAAAAATCAGCAAAACCTTCACCAAATTTTTTTTCTTGTAAAGCGCAGGCAGACTCAGAAATTCCACTCATTGTTCTAATCATAATAATGTACTCCTATTAAATTAATAATCTGCAAATCAAATTAACAGATCTTAACTTATTAGAAAACAAGAGCTTGCAAAGAGTTTGTGGGGATAATTTTTTCAAAACAAAGAAGGTGTGAATGCGAAATTTTTGTCGCAGCAAAAAGGGGTTAGCCTGTAAATTCTTAAGAGTGAAATTTTCTAATAGAGGCATCGTGAAAAAAAAGGCAAAGAAGGGTTTGACTCTCATCGAAGTGATGGTAGTCATGATGATTTTGGGGCTGATTACTGGCCTTTTTATGCGCAATACCACCGGAAGGCTTGAGGAGGGAAAAGCCTTTAGGACCGAGCAAGGATCGCGGCAGGTTCAAGAGGTTTTGGCCATGCAAATTGCTATGGGAATCGATAAAGAGACGATTGTCAGCCGACCAGATGAAGTTTTGAAAGCAGGCCGCATTTTTACAGATCCGAAGGCTATGTTAAAGGATGGTTGGGGCAATCAATACACAATAGAAATTGCCGATGATGATGAAGTGTATGTTCGATCGGACCGATTTTTGCAGTATATGCAAAATAAAAAGGATTTCTCAGATGAAGTTTTAAAAGAGAAGTATTCTTGGATGTTTCCTCCGGCCAAAATGGGATGAAACGAAAAAAGTCCTTCACCATGTTGGAAATGATGGTAGTCATAACGATTTTGACGATTTTCATGACGCTAATTGGGGCAAAGGGAGTGGGATACTACAACCTTTACGTTAATCGAGAGGCCGACAAAAGATTAGAACATTTTTTGGGTCAGTGTGCTATCATTGCAAAGGCCGAAGGGATCACGATTGCGGTTGATTTTGAACCAATAGGGGCGAAAAAAACTCGGGTGACCCCAAAGGTGCAAGGGACGCTTGCTCAAATCTTGAAACCACAGGAAATTCAAAAAAAAATGGATGCCAAACAGATCAGAATCGGCTCAAAAAAAGACGAACTTTTTTTTGAGACCGATGGAAAGTGACAAAATTATTTGCGTTCAATAGGGAAAATTTCTTACAATAGGGGATCACTTTTTTGAGGAGGCTTTTGGGTAGACTATGGGGCAAATGATTAAATTTTCTTGGGCTTTGGTTTTGCATATGCTGTTGTTGGTGAATCCGGTGAATGCAAAAATGGTGGCGCCGGGGCTGGCAAAGAGTATTGCAAATACTGAGCGATCAGCAGAATCACACGTACCAGAATCACACGTAAAAGTCCCGACACAGTTAAAGCCACGCCAGCCTGAGTGGACTATGCGTGTCGTCGAGGCCTATTCAAATGGACTCATGGCAAAAGTTCGATTTTTCGAAGATGAAACTGCGGTCAAAGAGATCACTTATTACGAAAATGGGGCAGCTAGCGGCGAAGCAGATCTTACAGAAGTAGATGGGGAAGTGGTATATCATGGCCCTTCTGTACTCGTGGATCGAGAAGGCAAGCTACACGCCATTCGTTACTACAAAGAGGGGAAATTGCACGGGCCTCTTAAAATGGTTTTCGCTTCAGGTAAAGTTCGTTTGGAGGGAGAATATCGGGAAGGATTGGAAGAGGGGCTCTTTGTTCAATACTATGAAGACGGCTCTAAAATGGAAGAAGCGCGCTTCATTTCTGGTAAAAAAGACGGAGAAGTGGCACATTTTTACCCAACGGGCCGTAAATCAAAATCAACTTTTTACAAAGCGGGTTTAAAAGAGGGGCGAGAGACCACTTGGTATGAAAATGGAGTGATTGCTAAATCTGCCCATTTTGTAAACGACAAATTGCAAAATGAGGGGACAAATCCAGCCGTAGTCGCTTATTATCCACAAAAAGGGATCAAAGAGGTTCAAGAATTTGAGGCGGGAATTCCGGTGAACTGCCACATTCAGTACCATCAAAATGGAAAAGAACAATCTAGAATTTTGTTTAAAAACGGGGCCGCTGATGGGGCGATTTATATTAAATCGGCTGAAGGGAAGATCCTAGGGGAACGCTTTTTTAAAGATGGAGTTCCTTACGGACATCATTTTCAAAAGCATGAAAATGGAGAGCTTGCTTTTGAAGCGACTTATGACCAAGAGGGGAATCTATTAACTGATATTTGCGAATACTCTGATTCAGGTCAAATTTTAAGCAAAATGAGAAATGTAAATGGTGTTTACGAGGGAGATTTTGCTCAATGGTATCCGAATGGAAACATGAAGGTTTGCGGTTTTTATAAAGAGGGAATGCTTGAAGGCGAGCGAAAAACGTTCTTTGAAAATGGAAGAATCCAAACACAGGGTTCTTTTATAGAAGGGAAGCGCAATGGTCGACACATACAATTCAATGAAAAAGGGGAAAAGATTGCGGATGTAGGTTATCTTTTAGATCTACCTGAAGGCAATTGGCAAATTTGGTTTGATGGTAAGGTGTTAAAGCAAGAGACTCAGTATAAAGAGGGAAAAAAAGACGGAATTCATAGAGAATACTATGAGGATGGAGCATTACGACTTGAAGCTGGCTATAAAAGGGATCAATTCAATGGGGAATGCAAAGAATACTACCAAGACAAGGCCTTAGCTTACCATGCCTTCTATAAAGATGGATTGTATGATGGGGTAGCCAAAGCATTTTATCCTGGTGGGACACTGCGCTTTATTCATACTTACGATGCAGGTAAACCAATCGGAGAACATAAAGATTATTTTGAGCAGGTGAGCTTTAATGGGGAGCCAATGCTTCAAAGACAGACCGTTTATGATACCGAGGGGGTTCTTCATGGCGAACAGCGTACCTATCATCCAAATGGGATGATGGCAACCATCCACAATTATGATGCAGGAATGATGCAAGGATTAAGGGCCGCTTTCAATGCACAAGGGGAGAAGATCGAGGAAGCTTGGCATGAAAATGGCAAACTTCATGGTCCTTATATGGTAGTAGATGGAGAAGGTCGTGAAACGATTGTTCATTATGTTGAAAATCATAAAGAGGGACCATTTACGATTTATCATCCACAGCAAGAAGGTCAGCCTAAAGTGATTGCAATGGAGGGGGGCTTCAAAAACTCAAAACATCATGGCGAGTCACGCGAATATAATGTACGTGGAAAACTCGTAGCAGTAACGACCCACAAAGAGGGAAAAAAAGAGGGCTTGACCGCGCTTTATAATGAAAACGGGAAAGTTTTGATGACGATTGAGTTTGTCAATGATCAGAAAAATGGGAAAGAAATTAGTTACTTTGGCAACGGACTCATCAGTCGGAAATCCTACTATAAAGACAATGTTTTGGATGGAACTTACGAAGAGTTTTATCCAACTGGAACTCTTTATAACAGAAGTTTCTACAAACAAGGGCAGCTTGATGGCTTAAGTGTGAGCTACTCTGAAGAGGGAGTGAAACTTTTTGAAGCAGAGTACAGCGAAGGAAAAAAATCGGGTTCTCTTTGTAAGTTTTACGAGGATGGAAGTTTGAAGTTAGAGCAACGTTTTGACAAGGATGTTCTTGTTTACAAGAAAACAATCGATCAAAAGGGGAAAGTGACTGAGCACGCTCTGTAAAGAGGAGGTTGCTAAGGCAACAAAAAAAACCTTACTCTACTATTCTCTTCTTCTTGAGCCCTTTTTGTCGATCCACTCGGTATTAGGGCTCATTCTCTGTAAATATCTGCACGCCACGGGGCTTCAAATAGCGTTGCTCACAAGCTTACGTCCAGTCGTGAGCTTTTTTTCTTTTTATTGGAGTTCACTGATCAATAAAAATAGCTCGTCGTTGAAAAAAAACCTAATGGCAGCCCATGCGTTAAGCTTAATCCCATTCCTTTTTGTTCCGCTATTTCCAAATATTTCTTATATGATCTTTGCTTCGGCCATGTTCACCCTTTTTTATCGAGCAGAAGCACCCGCTTTGATGGAAATTTTGCGCCGTAATCTCTTAAAAGAGGAGAGGGAAACCGCTTTTTCAAGAGCGACAACCGCCGCTTATGTAGAAGGAATAGCGTTAGCACTATTTAGTGGCTTTGTGATTGAGCGTCTCGACTCTGCTTGGGTTATTTTGTTTCCGATTTATGCAACGATCAGCCTTTTTGCTCTTTGGTTTCAGTATCGATTGATCGTCACAGAAATGGAAATTCCGCAAGAAGAAAGGCGTGCTTTCTCTTTCATTGAGCCACTGAAAACAAGTATTGAAATTCTCAAAAACCGGCCCGATTTTTTCCGCTTTCAGCTCGGTTATTTTTTCTGTGGTGGCGGCCTTATGTTGGCGCAGCCAGCGCTGCCTGGATTTTTGACAGGCTGTGCTTTGAGTTTTACGCTCCTTTTTACATCGATGGGAGCGATTAAGCAACTTGGGATGATTGTTGCCACCCCTTTTTGGGGGAGCTCTATGAAAAAGGTCCGGTATGAAACTCTTTCTGCGTGCACCTTTCTATGTGTCAGTGTATTTCTTGCTTGCATCTATCTTTTTGAGCTCGGGATGGGGACCTTATTTCTGGCTTATTTCATCTATGGAATTGCTCAAGCGGGAAGCCACATGATCTGGAATCTCTCGGGCCCCTACTTTTCGCGAGAAGAGGAGAGTAGCCGTTATACGATGGTGAATGTATTTATGGTCGGGTTACGTGGCTGTCTTCTCCCGCCGATCGGAGGGCTGATCACCGACATTTTTGGGCCAATGAGCGCCATTTTTTGCGGCATGATCCTGTGCCTTATGGGAACCCTGTCGATCCTCCCGATTTTTGGTCCGCAGCCCGAGCCTCAGCTTGCAAAAAAGTAAAAATCCTTCATGCCTAGATCCCTAGTTTTAGGGTTGCCTATAAAGTTCTATCTTTGGTATAATTAAGATTATAAACCTAGGAAGGTACATATGTCTGCCCAGTCGCACCCCCATAGAGTAAAAGTGACTATTGATGTTTCGGAAGATGAGAGAACATATATTAAAATGTTGGCCGCTAAGAAAAAAATGACTATTAGCGAGTTCATCATGTCTTATGTTAGGCCGAACATTCCCCATGATGAACCCAATGTTGAAACTCAAAAAGCTATGCGTGATGTTGATCAGAGAAAAAATCTGACACGTTGTAATTCTGTTGAAGAGTTTTGGAAAGTTGTAGGGATTGATCCTGATGCTTAAAATTGAATTGACCAATGCAATCAAGAAAGATGTAAAAAAATATAAACATCAAAAAGAAGTGCTTTTTGAATTGCAAGAAATTATCGAGTTGTTGATCCATAAAAGAAATTTGTTAATAAAGCATCGGGATCACAATTTAACTGGAAATTGGATCAATTATAGAGAATGTCATGTGAGAAATGATCTGCTATTAATTTACAAAATTGAGAATGATGTCTTATTTTTAACCAGATTTGGTTCTCATTCCGAGCTTTTTTAATAGACTTCTGTCGATCCTCCCGATTTTTGGTCCGCAGCCCGAGCCTCAGCTTGCAAAAAAGTAAAGGATCGTGTCGCCGTACTCTTTTTTCTTGGTGAAGGGAAGGGGGAAAGGCGTCCGTTTCGACTGCTCGACGATGAATAAACTCTTAGGGCTTAGGTTTTCTAGAATTTGTGTTGCGAATTCGATGACGTCTATATCGTAGGGGGGGTCCATGAAAATGAGATTATACGAAGCGACCTCGTCGAGAATTTTTTCTGCGGGCCGAATCAAAAGTGTAGTTCGATCCGCATAGCCGAGCTTTTCGATATTTTTTTTGATAGATACGGCAGCTTTAGCACTTTTTTCTACAAAAGTGGCATGAATGGCCCCGCGCGAAAGAGCTTCAAGCCCCAGATTACCGCTACCGGCAAAGAGATCGAGCACCCGTGCCCCTTCGATTTCATGTTGAATTGTATCGAATAGCGATTTTTTAATTTTATTTGTTGTGGGGCGAGTCCCTTCTTTAGGGACATCGAGGATTGTCCCCTTCTTTTCGCCAGCTAATATGTACATAGATCCATTCTATCATATTCGAGTCTATTTGTCGTGGACTGAGGCTAAGTGGGGCTAAAAGGAGGGCTAGAAGGGGCCGAAGTTGGGGGACTCAGCTTGGGCTGTCTCGGGGTGACGGATGAAGGCTTCGAGCGCCTCAGCGATTTTTTTGTCTTCGATTTGGGACTTGATTTTCGCGCGGGCTGATTCGTTGATGGTGAGATTGATTTGCTTACGAATATGGACCGGACTGCCATCAAGCAACCCTTGAATAAAGACTTCGAACGATTCACAAGAGGCGGTGGTGGCTCCGAACCGATAGGGCTTGTTGATGTAGAGGGGGGTGCTTAAAGTTTCAGATGGATAGATCTGAACTCCGTCTTTTAATGCAGTGATTTTCAGGTGAGTCATGTAGGGGTACTTTAAAGTGCGCACCATGCTTGAAAATTTTCTAACGAAGGAAGACTCGGAGGAGAACTCAGTATACTCACCATGGGCCATTAAAGAGAGAAATTTCAGCTGTTCTCGGTGGGGTGTTTCCAAAGAGGCGGCGACTAACGAGAAATTCCCCTGATTTTTCTGGATAAAGGTTTTGAGCTCTTGGCTAAAATTCGGTTGTTTTTTGGTAAAAAGAGCATCGGTGAGGAGGATTAAGGTCATCAAAGGGGTCTCTTCTACGGTTGGAACCAAAGAAGTTAATGCTTGGATCAGGCTTGTTTTTAAAATGGGTTGCTGACTCTGCACTTGATCTAAAAATCGTTTGGCAATCAATAGTTTCGTATTTGTTGCGCTCATTGCATGATCAAAAAGCTTCTCGACCCTTTTCCCGATGACGATGATGTTGAACTTAGTGTCTGGAGAGAGACTTTTTAAGCTTCGTAAAATACCTGCTTTATACTGCTTAAAATGGGAACGTGTCGTATTTTTGGTCGCATCAATGACGAAAATCAGGTCTTGATCGATCACTATAGGACGAAAGCGCTCTTGCAAAGAGAGCTCCACTTCGACCCCGTAACCACCATTTCTTCCCAGAGGAGAAATGACCCCTTTCGCTGTAAATTGAGTCGAAATGTTGTCTCCTGTGAGGTCCAATGAGTTAAACTCATCGATCATCTGATCCACTCTTTTCAGTTGTTCATTGGCAAGACGGTTGCCTGCTGTAGAAAGAGTCGAATTTGATTTCGACTGGATCGTATGAACGGATGTATCTGGTTTTTTGAAAAGTTCAAAAAGTCTGAGTTGAATAAAATCAGGAACCTCTTCTCCTTTTACAGAGTTGGGTGCATCGGCCGCTTCTACCGGAGTCCAATCATTAAAAACTGGATCTGGTTGTTCTAATTTTTTTGTTAAAATAGGGAATGGAGTTTGGGGCAAAGAGTTGAACGATTCTGTTAAAGAGAGCGAATTTTGAAAAAGAGGCTCCGTTTCGGGCATTTTTTTCAATTGAATTTCTACGGGGGGGGAAGGGGGTTTAACCGATTGCTTTTTGCCAGGCTCAAGCCAATCGGTTAATTTATGTAACCCTTGGGGAACGTAGACAGCGATGCGACTGCTCATTAAAAAGCGGGGCAGACACAGTAAAGTTTTAGAGAGAATCGTTTGCTGTTGTTTTTGGGATGCGTCAGTAGGCTTTTTTGGCGTTTCTAGACACAAGGCGGTTTTAGAAAGAGAGATTGGATCTTGTTTTTTCGAAACTTGAATGAAAAAAGGGAGCTCTTCTGTTTTGTTTGGCTGCAAAGAAAGTGATTGAGACTCCGATAGTCCGAGTTGCGCTGAGACAGAAAAGAGTGCTTCAGCTTTCAGGTCAGAATGGATGAGGTTCGATCGAAAAGCAAGAGGCCGGTCCTGAATGGATCTGTTCATAAGAGAGGGTGTCGCCATCGCTAAATCTGTTTCGACGATTGTGATAGAGGTTTGTGGACAAAAATTTTTGGCCAAACGAAACGTGTGGGCTCTAGATGGTGAAATCAGTCCAAATAAGGAAAGTTGGTAAAATAATGTGCAGATAAGACTAATCTTTTTCATCAATCGCCTCTTCTTCTTCTGTTTCGTTCAATAATTGGAGCTTTCCTTTAATGTAATGGGTTTCTTCAAGCTCTGCAGTTAGGTTCCTTTTGCCATCGAGTGCATTGAGCTCTAAAGAAATGAGCCGCATATAACTGTCATAAAGCTTCTTTGCTTTGGGATTTTTCCCCAAATGAGCCATATAATCGACTAGTTGAAGATTTTTTAAGTCCGTATAGTCTTCTTGAACACGTGTTAAAAAGAACCGATTTTGTGCTTCTCGATCTTCTTCTGCACACAAAAACGTTCTTGCATCGACATAGACAAGACTTGCTTCGAGGTGAAGTGGTTCGGAAGCGACCTCTTTTTGAATCTGTAATCCTTTAAGGTAATTCAATCGCTCCTCGATTTCTTCAGGCGAAAAAGTTCCAAAATGGGGGATTTCCAATCGTATCGTGTGAATTTTTGCATATTCTGAGGCTAGATTGCGCTCATTTGGGGCAATTTTAACCGCTTGCTGAAAAGCCTCTAGAGCTTTTTCGGACTCACCATTCAGCTCATAGCATTTAGCCATTTCGATCAGTGCTTCTTGTTGCAGTTCGTAGGTTTTGGTCGATTCGGCATACCCTTTTAACAATGTTGTGAGCAGCGCTTGCTTTTGTTCGAGATTTCCCTCTTCCCCGGTGATTTGGATGAGCCGCATCATCGCCCATTCTATACGAGGATTGCTCTCTAAAAGAGAGAGAAAGGAGTCTTGAGGTTTGACTAAGAGCTTTTCGAGAATCTGTTTTGCTTTTGCCAATGGGGTTGCCAACTCGCTCATTTCAAGATTCACCGCTCCATAAACCGATACAAGAGGGGACTGATCGTAAAATACAGAGGCAAGCCAAAAAAGATTCTCTTGCTTGATCTCTACATCTTGTTTGACAAAAGCCTCGTAAAGGTGCCATGCAGCTTTTTCTTTGATTTGAGTGAGGGTTTTTGATTCGAGTAACGGATCATGCTCGAAAGCCTCTTTATAGCGAAGAAATGCATTAAAAAATTGGAGATGCATCAAGCTGATGTGATCATATGTTTTGGCAAGAGTAATAGCAGTTTTGCTATGTTCGAGGAATTTTTTATAGCTATTAGGGAGATTGCTGTAGGCGATAGCGATGAGAAAATGGGCGTCAGCGGTGGAGGAGTGTTCTTTGTAATCGTGAACGTAGGTGAGCAATTTTTGGAGCGATTCTTCTGTTAGATTTAATTCGAGGCCAACTTTTGCTTGTAAAAAGCGACACTCTTGCACTTCTTTAGAAGAGAGTCCTTTCCCTTGAGTTAAAATCCATTGAAGATCGGTGTAGAGTTCTTTGTAGGAAAATTCTTGTGCCGTTTGGGTCTGTTTTTGAGAGACATCGTAAAGTTGTAATGTTGCTGACAAATAGTAGCGCCAAGCACTAGAGATTTGCTCTGATGTGGGGAATTGTTCCAAGAATTGTTTGAGTGTGCTACGGGCATGGCCATAATTTTCATTGTCATAAGTGACAAATCCATACTCTAAAAGAAGCGATTCGCTGTTTTCAAAATGGGGGAAAAGTTGCAAAACCCGTTCGAGCTCTTGTTGTGCCTCTTGAAGTTGCAATTTTTCTTTCAACATCAAAGCATGAATGAAAATCGCTTTAGGAGTCTCCTTATCAGATGGAAAAGAGGCCTCTAGTTTGTTCAAGGTGGTAGTATAGCGATCGATTTGCTGGAGTTGTTGGCTGCACCCGAGCTCAATAAGATAGAGATTTTTTATTTGAGAGGGGTCTAGGAGGCTGTTTTCTTCGATTTCCGAGATGGTTTGTAGAGCCTTCTCGTAGGAATTCATAGCGAAAAGCGCGCGCGCGTACATATAAAGAATTAAGGGTTGCGATTCAGCTTCTGCTTCTGCTTCTGCTTGAGCCTGTAACGATTCTATAGATTGAATCACCGATGGATAATCTTCTTGTTGAAATAGCAAAACAAGGCGATTAAAAGTGCTCTCATTTTGTCGAATTCCCTCTAAAGAGATCACATCGGAAAAGGTTTCAATCGCCGTTTTTGGGTCATAGAGAGATTCGGCGATCGCTGCATTGAAAAGGAGTTCTTCTGCTTTATCGGTATACTTTTCAGCGAGTTTTTTGAAGAGAATAGCCGATTGTTTTGGCTCATTGATCTGTTTATACAGCTCTGCCAGAGCGAATTGTGCAGGATCGCTGTAGTTGCTTTTTAGAAGTTTTTCATAAATGGTTCTCGCTTTATGGAGTAGAGGCTTTTCTGCTTTTTCTTCTACTTGAGATGCATGACGAAAGCTACTTTCGGCCATTAAGAATAAAAATTCATCTTTTCGATCTTGAAATTGTTCTGCTTTGACAAGATGTTCTTCTCCTAAGCAGTAGAGTTCTTCAAATTGATTCAGTTCAAACATCGCTTGGAGTTTATTTAAGAACACTTTTTGTTGAATCTCGACATCTACAATCATGGAATAGGTTTCAATCGCCTTTTCAAAGTCTCGATTTTTGAGATGAAGATCTCCTAAAATGCCATTGAGATAGTCTTTGAGAATCGATTCTGGATACTGAGTCAAAAATAGATCGATTTGTCGCTGCACTAAGGAGTAGTCTCGATCTTTCCAAAATTCGGTGATGCGACGCAGCATGAAAGCCTCCTCTTTATCGAGGAATTCTGTCGAGATTTCGTGTGAGAACAGTGCCAGATGTGCACATAAGGCGCTGTAGAAAAGACCGCGTTTCATTGTGAATCGTCCTTTAAGAGTATACTTATATTGATTTCTAAAGGTTTTTGGGAAAAAACGGAATCAAAAAATCACTTTGCGGCGATTTTTCTTAAAAGAGAGCAATAGATTAGATTTTTTTGAGGTATGCGTTATAGGAATCGAGCAATTCAAAGGAGAGATGAACATTCATGTTCTTGAGCTTGGAGAAAATGTCAAGACCATCAGAAATAAGGCCCAGTTGAAAATAGAGTTTGCCGATCCGTAAGAGAAGATCTTCGTCTACAGTTGAGATCGTGTAGATTTTTTTGAGCGTTTCAAGCTCTGCGGTTTTCTGGTCGGTCTCTTTGTAGCAGTTAGCAAGTTCTAGGAGGGCTTCAGTATCAAGTGGATTCGTAGAAAGGCCGATTTTGAGCTCTTCCATTGCAAGTAGCAAAGCCGCATTGACCCTTTTCATCCGTTTTTCAGACTGGATAATCTTTTTGACAATCCAGAAACGGCTAAAGCTTTCTTGTAAAGGGGATTGGTAAAGGTGATACATCCCTAAATAGGACTTAGCCAGCGAAAAATGGGTTTGAGGGTCGAGCGGATCTTTTTTGATTTTTTCGATGTGCTCTTGGATGGCCGCATACATCAACAGTTCCTGCATTTTTTCCACATCCTTGAACCGTAAGAGGTGCATGCAGGCATAAAATGGGCTACTTTTGGTGAAGTAAAACTGCGTTTTTGAGAGTTTTGAGGTGAGGCTTTCTGCCGCTTTGGCTAAAAATAGGTGTTCATCTTGCTGGGGGCGGAACGTTTCGATCTCTTTGCGGCACGATTGAACGAAATAACGGCGCAAATCCAAAAAATCTTGCGGCTTTTTCGCCTGGTAGTAAAACAAAAGGATTAAGTAGGAGAAAAAAGTCAAGATGGTCGAAAAGAGGAGGGCTGCAACGTAAGGAGACTTTGGCTCATAAATGAGTAAGCCGACCAAAACGGAAAACTGTAGGGTCAAGAGGAGGATGCAAGAGAGGTGGAATATCAGATGAAAGCTCGAAAGACGTTCAAAGCGTTCGCAAAAAACGGTCTCTTCCTCGGTCCGCTGCATCGGATCGAAGTCATGCTCAAAATTAGTGTAGGAGGTCGCTAAAGCCATCTTTTATTCTTAAATTAGAACCATTCTTTTATCCCAAATATCTTTTAAAAATCAACGAAATTCTCTTCGGAAAACGATCCGACATTTTGTGTCAAGATTTTTCCTAATAACTTCATAGATCTCTCATTAAGAATTCATATAACGAATTTATATTTTTCAGGCTACTTAGATTCGAAAAGAGATCTATTTTAAAAGCAAAAGAGGCAAAAAGGGATCTCTTTTTGCCTCAATTTTTTCGTACTTCGAAAGGAATTTGCTAAACGAGAGCTTCTTCCATTTCTAGAACATCTTCGTTGTCAGCGTAGACTTCATTCGCATCGCTCTTGAAGCGGTACCCAACACCACGGACCGTATCAATCCACTTGAAGTTTGGCCCAAGCTTACGTCGAAGAGCTGCGATATGGACGTCAATGTTCCGATCTACGACAAAAGAGTCGTCATTGTGGATGTCGTCGAGGAGTTGATTTCTTGTGAGAACTTTTCCTCTGTTCAACAAAAGACGCTTTAAGATGCCGAACTCAGAGAGAGTGATCGTGATCACTTTATCTTTTTTGCGGAGCAAATAACGGTCTACTTCGAGAGTGAATTCACCAAAAGTAAGAACTTTCGGAGCTTTTTCCGTTTCTTTGTTTCTTCTTAGGACAGCTTTGATACGAGAGGTGAGCACTTTTGGAGAAAAAGGCTTAGAAACGTAATCATCAGCTCCGAGCTCTAAGCCTAAAAGAATGTCGAGCTCTTCGTCTTTTGCTGTGATGATGATCACTGGAATCGACTTTAGTTCGGGAGAGCTTTTGATCTTGCGGCAAACATCGTAGCCGTTTTGTCCAGGAAGCATAATATCGAGAAGTACGAGATCCGGCTTTTCTCTTTCAACAGCACGAAGCCCATTTATACCGTCAACTTCAACGTGGAGTTTGAATCCTGAGAGCTCAGCTTGAAGTTTAATTAGAGCTGCGATATCCTCTTCATCTTCGATAAGCAGAATGCGTTTCTTCTGACTCATGTGGTTCCTTTCTTAACTAGCTAAATTTCTAATTTTTTAGAATCTATACATTTAATATAGCTTCTAATGCAGAGTAATTCTGCGATTTAAAAGAGACTATACACCTTAGACACTTTTTTTTAAAAGATTATTTATTTCTCTTAATTTTATGGATAGTATTCGGCCGATTCTGCAAGGGTATTTACCCTAACTTTTTAGCTAAGTTTTACGGATTGATAAAAATTATAGAGCTCAAATAACGGGTTCGATAAAAAATATTTTTCGCCCGTTTAAGGGCGCTCAATCAAAATCCAGCGTTAGCTGGTATTTTTGAGACCTCAATAAGCGTGGCTAGAAATCGTAGCGCAGTCGAAGGGGTTGTACATTGGTACACCTCTTCGATAAGCACACGATTTTAGCTCGCTTTGTGAGGTCGGCAGATAATATACAATAACTGGCAAGTTGGTTATTTACTTAGGGACTCGAAGCTCTTGACCCACTAAGATGCGGTCATTATGCAATTTATTTAGTTTTCTAATCTGCTCAGGCGTAGTCGAATATTGACGAGCAATCTTGTCAATCGAATCGCCAGCACGGACTCGGTAAGAGGTTGTTTCCACAACTTCTTCTTTGATCTCTTTTAAGCTTTTGCGCACTTTAGCGATCTCTTGCAACGACTCACTTTGTGTTTGAAGATACTTTTCAACTTCGCTGAATTTTTGCCGATAACCAGAGACAACTTTGGCGATCTCTTTCGACTCAATTTCGATCCGATCAAACCGTTTCACCAAAAAATCGACCGTTTTTTCGAGTTCTTGGATCCTTTTGTCGGCCAGAGTGCCTTGATCTAAAGAGCGTGAGCCTCCCTTCATAGACCCCGTTTCTGGAGATTGCAGGTAGGCCAGATCTTCTTCATGATTCATGAGCTTTCCCTCCAAAATCCCTACTTCAATCTGATAGGTCTTCATCTCTTGCTTGAGATCTTCGATGTCGGTCTTGAGCTTCTGTACATTAAATTCTATCTGTTGTTTATCCGATTTTTGGGAGACAACGAGATTAGAGCAAGAAGCTAAAAAAATGGTAAAAGGGAGAAGTCGTTTCATAAACACGTTTCACTACATTATTTTTGTTGAAAAATTTTAAATTCGACACGTCGATTCTTGGCGAAAGATTCTTTGGTAGAGCCTTTCGTGGCAGGTCGTTCTTTGCCGTAGGATACAGTGTAGATCTGATCGGGAGTCACACCAGCTTTGATTAAAAGACTGCGAACAAACTGGGCGCGACGGGTCCCTAGCGCCAAATTGTAGGCTTCAGAGGCTCTTTGATCGCAATGACCTTCTACATTTAAGTAAACATGAGGATTTTTTTTCAGATAAGAGGAGATCCGGTTGATCACCTGGTAGTATTCTTTTTGAGAAAGGATGTGTTCGTCTGTATTGAAGTAGACAGTGCTGAAAATGGAGGCGAGAGTCGATGAGGGTTTGGAAAATTGTTCTGTGTGCAGTTGTCCAATTTGTGTCTTTGGCTTCTGATCACGTGCTTGTGGGTAAGATTCATCCATGTAGGCGGTCGAGACATCTTGATCTTTCAGTGCGACAAATTCTTCTTCCGCAGTTTGGTACAGCTCTTGCGTGTTTGCAACCATTCGAGAATCTTCTTCAAGAAGACCTAAATAGGCAAGACTTTGACGCGTCAACGAGCGTGCTCCGAGTTTTGTTTCTTCCCAAGTATCGCTTAAAGTTGAAGTGCAACTTGCGAGGACTAAAAGTAGAAGTGACGACAATGTTTTTTTCATTTTGTTTCTCATATTTAATTCCCATGTCGGGGTTCCCAACTGGGGAAATGGGCAATTCCCTCCCCATCAGTAAGTTTTACAGGTTTTTGCTTTACAATATCAATACTATAAATTTGAGACTCATGTCCAGTAGTGTTATACACAAGGTGAATGCTATCAGGCGCCCATGACGGATTTTCTTTATCAAGCACCCCACTTGTGATAGGCATCTCGAGGTTTTTTTCCAAATCAAGAACCCAAATTTGTCGATATCCATTGTGCATCGAAGAAAAAGCGATTTTTTTCCCATCAGGCGACCAGGCAGGGCATGCACTGTCTCGATGATTCGGGGTTAGTAGACGTACATGGGGCGTTTTTTGGTGACGAATTGCATCGATAATTTCGAGCACATAAATTTTTGGCCCCCCATCTTTATCGGAGACAAACGCAATTTTAGAACCACAGGGGGAAAAGGTTGGTGAGGCTTGAGTTGTGTTGAGCTTAGAAAAAAGTTGAATGGGTTTGCCAATCGCCCCTTTGGTGGGATGGTATTGTTGAAAGAATAGATCGGTTTTCCCGGAGGCATCGCAGATAAATGCAATTTTATCTCCCATCGGACTGAAACTAGGAAGTAATTGATTGCCTCGCATCGCAATTAAAGGGATTGCTTCCTCGTGAGGAGTTTTTTTGAAAATTTTTGGCTGTCCCTGTTCGTACGACACGTAAATGAAGTCGTAACCCTCTTTTGTCTGTGTTTTCGGGATGATGACTGGGGTGATCAGATAGTTTTGTGAAGAGGTGAGCTTTCTAAGATGGCTGCCGTCTAAAGACATTTCGTAGATATCAGAGATCCAAGAATCTTCTTCGGTAGGGATTTTTTTGCAAAAAAGAATTTTCGAGCTGGCGATGCCTGGTTGGTGGAAAACTTTGTAGTGTAAAAGATCGAAAAGCTTGTGCAGTTCTTCTCGATCTTCTTTTAAATTGCCTGTAAGGCTGATTGTTCCAACCACTGAAGTTGTGTGAAAACGGGGCTCAAAGAGCTTGAGGATAAAACTTTTTTTTTCGATTTTCGGGAGAAGAACGAAATCAGATTTAAATGCAGGTAATTCCTTCATTTGCCCTAGGATAGTCCCTTGAAGCAGCGGTTCTACATCGATTTTCCCCATTGTAAGATCGAAATGGAAGGAATGCTCGATATCTTTGCGTAAAATTTCAAAGAGCGCTTCTTTATAGTCGGCTGGAATATCTCCCAGAAGAGGTGATTCAGAAAAATAGAGAGAGGGGAGCGCTTTGACTGTTTCTAAAGGGACGATCAGGGGAGTCGATTTTCCTTGTAGAGGGAAAGTCAAAACGAGAAGAACAAGAAGAAATCTTAAGGGTTGTTTGTACATAAATGTAGTGTAAACTCCATCGGTTGATCCCCATCGAATGGGGGAAACACCATTTTTCTCAAAGTTTCTTCAACAATCTTTAAATTTAAAGAACTTGTTGATGCAGTACTATGCATCGTAGCAATGATCCCATTTGGTTGTACAGCAATTGTTACATCTACCGGATCCGGATCAATCAATTTGAGAGATGATTGAAGAATTTGAATCAATTGTGTTTCATATTGAGCTGCGGGAAAGTTTTCAATTGCTGATTTTGCTTCTATGACAAGATTTTTAGGAGCTTTTTTAAAACTTTCTTCGAGTTTTTTGAGACTTTCATCTAAGCGGCTCAGCCGTTCGAGTGATGAGGGCCCTTTTTTAGGCTGGACTGAGGAAGTGGGTTGTTTTTTGGCCTGAGTGGTCGGCTTGGCAACAGATTGTTTTTTTACTGCAGCGACTTTTTTGGCCTCTAAGTGGATCGTTTTGGTTTTAAGCCGTTGTCGCGGGGCTGTGTTTGCAAACGAAAAATGGCCAAGAGAGAGGAGCAGCAGCAAAAAAGCATGAACCTGCAGAGTGCGTATGAAGGCGATTTTTTGAGGGCTATCCTTCGGGTTGGACCACCAGATCCATCTCTTCAAAGCCTGCTTGTTCCAACGCATGTTTGATACTTAGGTAGGTTCCAAAAGGGGAAAGTTTATCCTGATAAAGTTCAGGTACCTCGTTTTGGAAGGTTTTTTTGAGTTCTTGCAACACAATTGGAAGTTGTTTTTCTGAAACTTGTGTGCCATTAATTTTGATCTGTTCATTTTTATTGACGAAGATTCGGATTTTTCGTTTTTGTTGCTGACTGACCGCCTCGGGTCCTTTTCCTGCCAGTTGCACCGATTCGATATCTAAAAATGGGGAGATGACGATGAAGAGGACTAAAACGGTGAAGAGTACATCGATAAGCGGCGTGAGGTTGAGCAGTTCTGGTTCATCACCTAGGTCACCTAGGTTGCCGAAATCACCGAAATCATCAAAATGCATCACTCTCTCCGAAATCCGATCTCTATTTCGCGGACCAAGACGGCGCTAAACGAACCCATTGTGTGTAAAATTTCGCGCAGCCGATTTTTTAAATAATTGTAACCGATGAGGGCTGGGATCGCAATCAAGAGACCAATTACGGTCGTTGCAAGAGCCGTGGAAAGACCCCCCATCACAATTTGATTAGAGATTGTTGAAAGTCCTTTTCCCAGTCCACTTAAGCTGATCAATAGCCCCCAAACTGTCCCTAAAATTCCGAGGAATGGGGCGAGCGAGATGGCTGTTGCGAGAATGAATAGATTTTGTTGCAGCTCTTTTTGACTTTTCTGGATGCTCTCTTTTAAAATATTTTGAATCATTCCGATGTCACGCTCGGTTAAAAAGTGTTCTTTTACACCGATGAGGATTTGGTTACGCTCTAAGAGTTCTTCAGAGCATTGTCGAAATCTTTTATATAAACGAAAAAGAGGGGAGTTTGTCAGATGATCTGCAAATGATTTTTCTAAAACAGAAGCGTCTCGCTCATCGAAATTTTTGAGGAATTGATCCATCTGGCTTTCGACTTTGTGGTACTCTCGCATTTTGTAAATCAAGATAAACCAAGAGAGAAAAGAGAGTGCAAAAAGGACGAAGAAGATGATTTTGCCAAAGCCGTCGGCGTCTTTAAAGGCGCTGACAAAAATATAGATAGATGCCATAATCTTCAGTACTTTAAGACCTTTGGAGGCTACTTGTCAACAATTGATGTACACTCTCATTTATATATTGATACCCATTGTCATTTAGGCGACGACTATGATGCTGTGTTAAAACGGGCAATGGCAAAGGGGGTTTCACACGTTGTTAATATTTGTATCCATCCAGAAGACATTGATCGAGGGATTAAAATTGTTGCAGATTATCCGAATGCGCCACTCGCCGTTGGAATTCATCCCTGTCACGCCCATGAGGTCGAGGCGGGCCACTTCGAACGGATCTGTCAGCTTGTTGAAGAGAAAAAGGTTGTAGCTGTTGGGGAAACCGGGTTTGACATGTATCACTCACCGGACCATCTTGAAATCCAAAAGCACTACTTTAAAAAGCATATCGAGTTAGCCAATGCTTACGATTTGCCCCTTTCGATCCATTGTCGAAATGCTTATCGTGAACTCATGGAATTCGTCGATCAGCATCCGATTCGTAAAGGGGTTCTCCATTGTTTTGCGGGGGGATTCGATGTAGCTGAATGGGCGATCGATGCGGGTCTTTATCTCTCCATCAGCGGCGTTATCACCTTTAAGAATGCAAAGGAGTTGCAAAGCATCGTTCAAAATATGCCGCTTGCACGTCTTCTTGTCGAAACCGATGCGCCCTACCTTGCTCCCGATCCTTATCGGGGTCAGACCAACGAGCCTGCCTATATTCCGCTTATTGCGAAGAAAATCGCGGCTTTAAAAGGGCTCGACGAGCAAGAGGTCGCAGCCGTTCTCACCGCCAACTCCAAAAAGCTCTTCAATCTAAATTAGGCTGGTAAATCAATAACATCACTTTTCAAGCTGTCATTAGTAACAGCTAACTGGCAAGTTGGGTTATTTATTCAACGTAACTAAGGAGCTTCTTTCAAAAAGGGCCTATTCGAAAGAAGTTTTGTTGGGGATGAATTTTTTTGTCGCTTTAAATTTTTTACTTCATTAAAGTGGGAAGAATTTTATCAATCGATGATGTCGAAAGGATCCATAATGGCGAAGATGTTTTTTCTGATGGGCTGTAGTCTTATGGCCTTTCATTCTTTGGGGTACAGCCAAGAAACCAATCTTCAAGAAGCAAATCGGGAAAGTGCATGCGTGTCTCACACGCTCGATGTGGAGGCTATTTATAGCTACGTGCACATACAGACGGAAGGATTGGCCAGCTTTAATGGCAATATGGGGGGAGTTGGTGCGCAATATCAATACCACCCTGTGGATAATTTTTATGGAGGGCTTCGATTTTTTTGGAAACAAGGGCCTACAAGTTCTTCTGAAATGGATCGGACGCTTTTGGATCTTCTTTTAGAAGAAAGAGTCGGATACACGATTGGATTGAATGGCGAAACATGGTGGCTCGATACGTTAACGCTCTATACTGGTTTTGGTTTGCGTTGGTTGTCGAGCTCATTGAAGTTTTCAGGAGCGACTTTAGCTGAAGATTATTACGAGTACTTTGTTCCCGTCGGTTTTTTAACCCATTTTCCAGTCACAAATAATTTTTCCATCGATTGTAATTTTGCCTGGTTGCCACAAGTAGATCCTACAGTGCATTTAAAACCAATTGGTGGTGCACGATGGGACTTGGCGTATCAGTTGAGCAACTTTGCGCTCGAGATTCCTTTCACCTATACCTCTTGTCAAGAATGGGCTGTTTGTTTGACTCCGTTTTATGAACATTGGCAAGATGGCGCCTCTACAGCCTCTACAACAACAGGTGCTCAGTTAGGATTCCCTGGAAACATTTATAATTTTTTCGGACTCACCCTATCGGTTTCGAAAAATTTTTAACCTGATTTTAGCGCGCATTAAAGGATAAAGACTATGTTTAAATGGAAACGACCCTTCTGTAAAGTGATCAGCGGAATTGCTCTTGTTTTTCCCTCCTCTGCTTGGGCAGAAACGGGCTACTACGCCAACTTGCGCACCCGTTCGACAACAGGCACTACCCACATTCAAGATGCGATTTTGTTAGAACAAAAAGCATTTGGCCATTTGTTTGGTCTTTCTGACTTGCCTAAGGGGTTCAATTATATCCCGCCAAAGCCATTGAGTGAACATGCGCCTATCGTGATTGTGAATAATAGCGGGATTGATTCGAGTCGTATTTACTTTTTAGGAACTGGTACAGATATGACAGGGGGAGGCCAACATTTTTTAAAACCTGATCCTACAACAGGAGTCTGTACAACGGTTGCATCGGGTCAAGCGAATTCAGCGGATACGAATATCAGTATCCCACTTTCATCACTTCCTCGAGCCTCACGCAGTGCTGAAGCCTTTTTGATCTACTTGCCGCAACAAATTTCAGGGCGATGCTATCTTTCTATAGATGCGCCCCTATTTTTGCAAACAAGCAGCACGACTATCTCGCCGCCGAGCGTAGGCTCGCCAAGAGACCCAACATTTTACACGCTCTATCAAAATTTTGAATTGACGCTCGATGCTAATTATGAATTGTGGGCGAATATTTCGAATGTGGACTTCTTTTCTTTGCCGATGGGAGTGAGCTCAAATACCTATCCGTCGGGCAATCCATACCCCACATTAGATGGACTGACCGCCTCTGGAATGTCAGCTACAACAAAAAGAAGCGATGTGATTTCTAGTGTAGCCAACGCTTTTTCTACGAAAGACGCTTCGAGTCCTCTGGAATGGTATAAACTATTTACTCCTTACTACAACAACCCGTACACAGACAGCACAGCCTCCTCTTACCTAAGAATTTTATCGGCAAAACAGAGTATTCCGTTTGGGATTAATGTATTTGTGAATCCACTCATCCAATTCCAACAATTTAACCCACTCTATTTGCAAAGCACGACTTCAGGCCCCTCTTCCAGTAATAGTTATATGGACGATCTGGGGACCTATTTCCAAGGGCAGTCGATGGAGCTCATTATCTATCCAGCAGGGGAAGCCGCTGCGACCTACACCGTTACAGGTCTTAGTGGAACTCCAAGTCAGCTAGATTTGACGACTACTGCAGTAGGGGCACCAGCATTTTCTATTCTGTTGAATAATTTAACGGCTCTTGATCTTTTAGGTGGGGACGTCGGTGCTTGGAATAATAGTGGCGTCTTTTCTCCTCCCGGAGTCAATGTGTGGAATACCGAAATAGCGAAAACGTTCAGTGCTCTTTTAAGCGCTGGGTTCTTACCGCCACCTGATACAGCCATCTTGCCGCAACCAATCGATTCAAGAGATACCTATTTTTCTCAATATCGGCAACATTATTTTAACAATCCAACGAACTTTACAGATCATGGCCCTTGGTACAATCTATACAGTTCTGCATTGCACAACTTGATGATTCAAACAGATGGATATGGATTGGGATATGCCTACGATTACGATGATCTTTTGGGCTTAGGTGGGGAAATGCATGTCGTGATCGGAACCGGTTCCACGGTAAACACAGCCTACCCATATTACGTGGTCTCTTTAGGGCCTGTCGATACAGCGATCCCGAATCCTACAGAGAGCTTTGGGCCCTATGAATTGAAAATCAACTCAATCAGCCCAACCGCTACCCCAGTTAAAATCTACTATAGTACAACGGCAGGCGGATCGCCGACGAATGTGATCGATGTCCCTGACAATTCAACTCAAGCGGACGTTCCGGTCGTTTACGACTATTTCATTGTGGAATTTGAGTTTGCTCAACCGAAGCGCTACAAAGTATACCCAAAAAATCAGTACGTTATTCCAGAGGGAACAGAGTATACGACCACTGATGTAGGGTATGCCAGTGGCATCGCCTTTGATTCGGTAACCGGGTCGGGCACTGTAGTCACTATCACGCCGCCGAATGTCTAAAAGCTAGATCTTTTCAGAAGCCTTTATATTAACTTCGTGTGCAATTTTTGAATTAAAAACTTGCGCACGGCGTTAATAATCAATATTTTGTGATTGTCGGAAGGCAGACATTCTTACTTGTCGCACTTTGGACTTGAAAAGGTATATTTTATTTGTTTATAATGTTGCTGTGAAATCGGGTATATTATGCATGGCATACGAAGAATTTTGAGCAATTTCAGTGAAATAAGACCACTCTGTTTTTTAAATAAAAATTTAAAATATGTAACATGTTTTTTTGGGGCCGTATTGATTGACGGTATAGTTTGGGGTGGTTTAGCGAGGAATGCACGAGACATGGCTCCTAGGGTAATTGTGGCTGGCTGTGCAAATAAAATAGGACAAAAAATTACCGCAATCTTAGATGAGATCTATAAAGGCACGAAGTTTCTGGATCAGAAATCTAAAGCGGATGATATACGCGAGCATTTGTTGCCATTTGATATACGCGAGCATTTGTTGCTATTGAGTAAGGTGAAAGAGCAAGAGGAGAATTCTAGGGACCTCGTTTGTGCAGCTAAAGATGGGTATGAAAGCAGAGTAAGATCGTTGTTGGAACGTAATCTTGTAAATGAATGGTCTATAGAGGAGGCATTGAATGCGGCAGGTGTAGCTGACGATGAGGGATTGAAGGGGTGTCGTGATAGGATGTGTCAAATTCGAGGCGTAGTAGTTCTGGGTGCAGCTAAAGGTGGGCATGAACTGATACTAAGAGATTTGTTGAAAAGTGGTCCTATAGATGCAAACTCTATAACAAGCCTGCTTCATGAACCAAGTGTCTATAATGAAAACATTCAAAAAATATTAAGAAGGTATTATGATTGTCAAAATCTAGGGTTGAACATTCAGATTTTCATGAAAGAGGGAGAAATTGATCAAGCAAAAATGTTGTTAGCAAAAACTCCACTTATCAGGTGGCAAATTTTAAACCTCCTTATTACCTCGATTAAATCTAAAAATCGTAAAGCTGTAAACGCAATTTTGGAGTCGAAGCAATACATTTGTCTAGAAGACTTCGATACGGTACTAAAACGAGCCTTTGCCTCCGGTGACAGGGGTATAACCAACGCTGTATTTGAGTCAACTTTTTTCCATAAAAGATATTTCGCTTTTCCTTTTTTTAAAAAAATTTTTGAATGTTTTCCCGAAGAGACATGTCTTCTACTGTGTGCTCATGCAGTTAGGAAATAGGTTCAGTCGTTGCTGAGGGGGTAGTTGCATCTGGGGCAGGGGATGTAGACGTATTTAAGGCAGTTTGGGCAAATAAAATCATAGTCTCGGTCGCCTAAAACATAGTAGCCGATATCGTCGTGGCGCAACGTTTTTAGTCGCAGTTGAGTTTGATTGTGTGGACTGGTGAAAAACATTCCATCGGCGTTAATGGAAACATCTTCAAGTTGAATGTACGTTTTGGGTGAAGTTGAAGAAGCGGCAGCTAACATCAATGGAAAAGCAAACGCTGCATTGAGGAAAAAATTTCTAAAGTTCATTTTTGTACTCCGTCTTTTCAACTATGAGCATCATAGTTTAAGCTTTACTTTGTCTGCAATAGACCTCTTTCGAAACTCCATTTGTCTGTTAAAATCGATCTTTTGGGCATCTTTTTCGCCAACTTTTTCGACCATGTCTATGGACATGTGCTCAAAATTTGATGGAAAATCTGCCTAAAAATCCTCAATTTTTCCAAGCAAAGCGAGTTTCGAAAGAAGTCTACTCGCTTTGCTCGAAAAAGACTTTAAAAAAACGGGGAAAGAGCGTTTAATACGATGCTATGGACTTACGTAAAAACAATATTCCGAAAGAGTTTATTTTATCCCGATTGCACTCATTGATGGGGCTGATGATTGTGATCTTTTTGTTTGAGCATCTGATCACCAATTCGCAAGCGGCACTTCTGTTCGGCGATGATGGGGCGGGCTTCGTGCGCATTGTGAATCTGATTCACAACTTGCCGTATGTGCAGGTGATTGAGCTCACATTTATCGGCGTGCCGATTGTGTACCACGCAGTGATTGGGATCCAAAAGGCACTTTATGGAAGATCGAATGCCTTCACAAGCAAAGAGGGGCAAAAACCCTATATCCCAACTGCCAGGGGCCGCGCTTACAGTTTGCAGAAGTGGACGGCGTGGATTTTGCTATTCGGGATCATTGGCCATGTGGGCTACTTTCGGTTTTACTTGTATCCGGTCGAGACAAAAGAGGCCAATAAACGGATGTTTTTCACTAAGGTGAATTTTGATCCTGGATTGTATGGATTGCAAGATCGGTTGGGCTTTTCTTTGTACAGCAGCGAAGCGATTATTCAGTATAAAAGCGAGCTAGATAAGGAAGAGGCTTACGAGGAGCTTGCTGATCAACGGATCCGCGAGATTGAGGGGCAAGAATCGGGCTTTAACGAGGAGATGAGCCAGCTTGCAAAGCAAAAAAATAAGATGGAAGAGATGCAACATTTTTATGCTGCTTTGACTGAACGGACGCTAGAAAAGAATCAGGTGATTTTGGTCACCGATTCTTTCGGAACATCGCAGTTAATGAACGTAAGAGATGTATTCAAAAGTCCGATCAAGGCGGTCCTTTACACGATTTTTGTGATTGCAGCGGTTTTTCATGGATTCAACGGCCTTTGGGCTTTTACTATCACCTGGGGCCTTGTTGTAAAACAGGTATCACAGAGAAGGATGTTGAAGTTATGCATGGGGATGATGTTTCTGCTCGGCTTTTTGGGTTTAAGCGCCGTTTGGGGCACTTATTGGGTTAATTTGAGGAGTTAAGGGGCGATTATGGAAGTAGAAAATGAGGTGATCGTCGTCGGTGGCGGCCTTGCTGGCCTTTCTGCCGCTATGCGTCTGGCTGAAAATGGGATTCAGGTCCATCTTGTTTCGGTCACTAAAGTCAAACGTTCTCATTCGGTTTGTGCGCAGGGGGGAATTAACGCGGCGGTGAATTTAAAGAATGAGGGAGATTCGCCTTATATCCATGCCTACGAGACGGTCAAGGGTGGCGATTTTTTAGCGAATCAACCGCAAGTCGTAGAAATGTGTGTTGCCGCGCCGAATATCATCAAAATGTTGGATCGGTTTGGATGCACGTTCAATCGTAATTCTGAAGGGGGACTCGATGTGCGTCGCTTTGGAGGAACAACTTTTAACCGAACAGTCTATTGTGGCTCTTCGACGGGGCAGCAGCTTTTGTATGCGCTCGATGAGCAGGTCCGTCGCTATGAGGTGAAGGGATTGATCAAGAAATATGAGCATCACGAATTTATGCGGCTTATATTGGATGATGAAGGGATTACGCGCGGCATCGTGTTGATGGATCACTACAACCTAAAATTGGAAATTTTAAAGGCAAATGCGGTGATCGTTGGGTCGGGCGGTTTAGGATTTATGTTCAAAAAGAGCACGAATTCGACCATCTGTACGGGCGCTGCGAATGCAAGACTATTTATGCAAGGAATGGAGTATGCCAATGGGGAATTTATTCAGATTCATCCCACCTCGATTCCAGGGCAAGATAAGTTACGTCTGATGACCGAGACACTGCGCGGATTTGCCCGAGTTTGGGTTTACGGGGATGCGACAAAGCAGATCAAAAACGAGAACGGGGAGCTGATCCCTTGTGGGAAAACGGGGGAGCGATGGTACTTTTTGGAAGAAATGTACAAGTTGCTGGGGAATTTGGTGCCGCGCGATATCGCAGCCCGGGCGATCCATCAAGTTTGCGAGTTGGGATTGGGTGTTGAAGGGCGTAAGCAAGTTTACTTGGATTGTACCGGGTTTGATGAGGGATTAATCAAAAAATTCGCATCGGTTTTTGACATTTATCACAAGTTTACTGGGGAAGATCCGCGGGTTCGCCCGATGAAAATTTATCCAGGAGTCCACTATTCGATGGGGGGTGCTTATGTCGATTATCCGATTGAAGCCGATCCTGGATTTGAGACCCGATTTAAGTATATGACAAATCTTACGGGCTGTTTTAATATTGGGGAGTCGCAGTATGGGATTCATGGAGCGAATCGACTTGGGGGAAATTCGTTGATCTCTTGTATTTTCGATGGTCTTGTCGTGGGGGATGAGATGTTGAAGTATCTTAAATCGTTAAAATGTGGTTACAAAAAAATTTCTGAAGAAGTTTTTGAGCGCTCTCTTGCAAAAGAGCAGGCATTTAAGCACGAACTGATGTCACGCAAAGGGCATGAAAATATCCATCAGCTTCACGATGATCTATCAGATATTTTGGTGTCGGACTGTACAGTTGTTCGTCATAACGATGCTTTAGAGAAAGCTATCGAGAAAATTAAAGCGCTTCGTAACCGTTACAAAAATATTCGGTTGGATGATCTGTCCAATGACTTGAATCAAACATTTATTTTGGCGAATCAGTTTAGAGGAATGTTGGAGTTAGCCCTTGTGATTGCCAAAGGGGCTCTTTTGCGTGATGAGTCACGCGGTGGTCACTATAAACCTGCATTTCCAGAGCGTGATGACAAACACTTTTTGAAGCATACCATCGCAACTTATGATCCTGTAGAGCCAAAGATGAGTTGGAGAGAGGTTGACGTAAGATACTTTCCTCTGGCAAAACGGGATTATAAGAAGAAAGTGACTTTGGAGAGTCTTGATCTCTCCAAAATTCCAAAAAATAGCGCGGCGTACGTATGATAAAGACATTTACACTGCAAATTTTGCGTGGTACAGAGGGAAATCAATATGTGGAAGAGTTCGAGCTAGAACTTGCTCCTCTCATGAACATCATCACGGCCCTTATGGAAATTCAGAAGCGGCCGATCAATAAGAAAGGGGAGCTGACAACGCCGATTGTTTGGGAACAAGCCTGTCTCGAAGAGGTGTGTGGCTCATGTTCTATTCTAGTCAACGGGATGCCGCGACAAGCTTGCACGGCGATGATTCAACCGATTCTGGAGGAGAGTGGATCAGATACGATCTATCTTTCTCCGTTCACCTCATACTCACTGGTGCGTGATCTTGTGGTCGATCGGACTCGTATTTTCGAAGATTTGAAGAAAATTCATGGGTGGAGTGAGGTAGATGGGAGTCGCAGTAAAGATTTTGGGTTGAAAATTCTGCCTAAAACGCAAGAGGTGATGTACGAGTTATCGACTTGCATGAGTTGCGGGTGTTGCATGGAGGCGTGCCCTAACTACACGAAGACGAATTCTTTCATGGGGGCTTCTCCGATCGGGCAAACGCGTCTTTTTAACCTTCATCCGAATGGTCAGGCGGATCGTCCCGAGCGGTTGCATGCGATGATGGGGAAGGGGGGCGTGCACGAATGCAGTAAAGTGCAAAACTGTGTGCAGGTTTGTCCTAAAAAGATCGATTTGATCGAAGCGATTGCTGAAATTTCTGAGCAGACGACGACGCAGGCGATTCGAGAGTTTTTCGGCTCACCCGCTCCTGAAGAGTGATCTACTTTCTTTGAATACTCTAAAAAAATCATGGGGTTTTAAAGGGGGTTCGCCCCCTTTAGTTAATCAATATAAACGGTCTGCTTTGGTGCAGGGAAAGTTGCGGGAAAAACTCTTTTTTCAACAATAAATTCTTTTTCAACTTCTATCAGCAAAGGGGCGACGAAGTCTTGCGGGGTCGTGAAGGGGCCTGAAAGTTTGGTGATGAAGTCGGTGTGGGGACGGTTTTGCCGATAGGCGGGAGCTTTGGTGGGGTTTTTGAGGAGCGCCATTTTTTCAGTGGAATAGTCGAAGAGAAAGCTTGTGTGATGGAGGATTCGATCTTTTTTCACGTATTGGGCGGTGCCGCCGATTTTTTGTTTACCGAGGACATAGTCGGTCTCGAGTCGATTTAGGGGGAGGTGCGGGTGTGCTGATTGCAATAGGGAGATGGTCCAGTTGAATAGGGTGTCGGTGCAGCGGGCCTGGGGAAGATTTTTGGATAGAATCCAGGTGATGAAGAGGGTGGATTCGTCGACGATCACGGTGCCGCCCCCTGAAAAGCGTCGGATGAGGGGAATTTTGGGGTTTTCAACGACGAGATCATTGCGATTATTCGATTTACCGAGGATGATGGCAGGAGGTGTGCCGTAATTGATGAGAAGGGTATTTTGATGGGGCGTTTCTAAAAGGTGCTCTTCAAGAGAGAGCATCTGATAAATCGGCGTCTTTTGGAGTTCTATGAGGTAAAGAGTTTCCACGGTACTTCTTGTGTGCAACGAATAAAATATTGAGGTCGGCCGGGGTGATCCCTGGAAGTCGCGCAATTTGCCCAAGATGGATCGGGCGCACTCGCAAAAGGATGTCGCGAGCTTCGTTACGCAAGCCCTTGATCTCACTAAAGTCGATCCCTTCAGGGATTTTTACCGTCTCGAGATCGTGTAGCCGTAGGTTTTCCTCTTCCTGTCTTTTTATATAGCCCGCGTATTTGAGTTCAAGCTCTACTTGAAAACGGAGCGATTCTTCAATCTCAGGAACAAGCTCGGGGTATTTTTGCCGTACGGCTTCGTAGCTCATTTCAGGCCGCGCAACCATTTGCTGCAACGTATAGCTGTGGCTTTCGATTTGGACATGCCTTTTCAGTTTTTGAATCGTTGAGGCGATGGTCGTTTGTTTCTTTTCGATGGTTTCGATCTCTTCGTTGCTGATGAGGCCGCCGAGTTTGTGTCCGTAATGAGAAAGGCGTAGGTCGGCGTTATCTTGACGCAAGAGGAGGCGCGAAGTGGCTCGGCTTGTGAACATCCGGTACGGTTCGGTCAGCTCCATAGAGACGATATCTTCGATCATCACCCCGATGTAAGATTCGTTCGGGCTTAAAGTAAACGGTTCGCGCCCTTGAACTTTTAAGGCAGCATTGACCCCCGCGATGAATCCTTGCCCTGCAGCCTCTTCGTACCCGGTTGTTCCGTTGATTTGCCCTGCAAAGAAAAGGCCCTCGATCGTTTTTGTCTCAAGCGATAGCTTAAGCTGGCCGCTGCGGATGTAATCGTACTCGATTGCGTAGGCGGGGCGCATAATTTCAGCGTTTTCAAGGCCGATGATCGAGCGGATGAGAGGGACTTGCACATCGAATGGAAGAGAGGTGGAGATTCCGTTTAAATAGAGCTCTTGTGTCGTCAGCCCTTCTGGTTCAATGAAGATCTGGTGCCGCTCTTTATCGGCAAAGCGGACGATCTTATCTTCAATGGAGGGGCAATAGCGAGGTCCTACCATTTTCTTTGAATAACCGGCTGATTTGGAAAGGTTTTCTTGGACGATAGCTTGGCTTTCAGGCGTCGTGTAGGTGATATAGCAGGGAACCTGTTCGATGCGGGCATACTCTTTTCTGAAGGAAAAGCGGACATTTTCGTCCCCATTTTGTCGCTCACATTGGGAGAAGTCGACAGAACGTTTGTGGATGCGGCAGGGGGTCCCTGTTTTCAGGCGGCCGAGCCTAAATCCGAGTTTTTCGAGACTTGCGGATAAGCCGATCGACGGTGGATCCCCAGCTCTTCCTCCTGAAAAGGAGTTGGCGCCGATGTGGATCTTCCCTTGCATGAAGGTGCCGGACGAGACAATGACCGTTTTCGCGTGGATAGCGAGCCCCTCTTTCGTGGCGATGCCGACAATCTTGTCCCCTTCGATGAGGAGATCTTCGATCGTCCCTTGCATGAGGAAAAGGTTGTCGATCCCTTCGAGGGTTTCTTTCATTTTTTGGGAATAGAGGTGCTTGTCGGCTTGTGCTCTGGGTGACCAGACTGCTGGCCCTTTCGAGCTATTGAGCATCCGGAATTGGATGGCCGTTTGGTCGATAATTTCGCCCATAATGCCGCCCATTGCGTCAATTTCGCGCACAATTTGCCCTTTTCCGGTTCCCCCCACGGCCGGATTACAGCTCATCTTGGCAACAGTGTCCAAGTTCATTGTGATTAAAAGTGTACGCGCCCCCATCTTCGCTGCCGCATGGGCAGCTTCACAGCCGGCATGACCGGCTCCGACGACGAGAACATCGAACGATGTCCCGTAAGTCCACATAAATATAATTTAAGGGTTGTTCTTGTGTCTGTTGAGTTTACGTAGTTTTTTCAGCTTGTGGCGGTTCATTTTAGTCTTGCGCTTCTTCTTAACCGAGGCCATGTTGACTCCAAATTTATCCAAACAGCATAACTCTCCTTGAATTATTAGTAAAGAGGGAGTTTGCTTGATTTTAAATACATAAAAAATTATACTATTTTGCAAGAGTGAAAAAGGGAATCTATGTATCTTTCAATGACTTATGCCACATTTAACACCGTTACCACCTGGGGAGAAACGAAATTTCAGTCCTTATTAAGCCTTCCAAGGTCGATTTTAAAGAAAATTTTTGAAGTCGCAGGCTCCATTTTCAGCTTTTTGGGCTCTAAAAAGAAGCCAGTAGATGCCGACAAAGAGCCTTTATCTCTCAAACCAGTCGTTGGTGTGCCTAAAACCGATCTAGAAGAGCAAGGTGATGTCGATCCAAAAGCCTCAGATGAAATTTTTCCCTTGACTCCGCTTGCGTCCGAAGTAGATCCAAGTGTGTGTCAAATAGAACGCGCACAAGTTGCGATGCTAGCTACTTCGTGTATTTCGAATCCAGGAAAAAAACCTGAATTATTTATTGTTATTAATAATTTTTCTCATGATAACAATGTTAAAAAAGATGAGCTAATTGGCATTGCGATTGCAACTTTGCTTGAAGGGTCTCCAGATCCTGCCGTTAACTGGAATCCTGGCGTTTTGGCTTGCGATTTAGTAAATCATTTAACTATCGATGCAAACAAAAAAGCTCAGCTAGAAGCAATCATGGTTTTTTGTGTAAAGCATTGTTTTATCGAGGGTATAGATCGTGTGGCTGGTGCTCTACGAGGCCAACCAGAGCCAAAGAAAAATAACCTTATTCATGTATTTCTTAAGCACGAGCAATTTGAAGCATACCATGAAGCGGGGCTCAATTCAGAAGAAAACATGCTAGAGGTTTGCAAGTTTGATAAAGCATGTATCCCCAAACTTTTGAGTTATATGACGGATGCTTCCATTCTGGAGCTTGTGCGATTTCGTTCATCGGAGTTTGAGGAAGCTAAAAATTGTTTGGTTGAACAAGATATTAACGCCGCGGTTAATGCAATTAATTCCCTGATTGACTTTGATATTGACGAAGAGCCACAAAAACGGCTGGTCAGTGCCATTCGTGATACGTTAGCAGAAACTCTCAAAGGAGCATCGAAGCAGGCATTTATTGGTCGTTGCAATTATCGCTTTGAAATAGCCTAGGCTATTTGGGCTGGAAGGCGGAGAACGCGGCAGGGTTGAACTGATGGGCTAGGGGCGACTCGCCGACGGGGGCCACGTAGTTTTGGAAGAGAGCCAACGATTTTTTGTACACAAGCTGCACGTCGCCCACCTTACCGTGTCGATTCTTGGCGATAATGAGCTCGGCAGTGCCTGGCTTGTCTTGCGGATTGTAGTATTCACGACGGAAAAGAAACATCACAATGTCGGCATCTTGCTCGATAGAGCCCGATTCACGCAAGTCAGAGAGCATCGGACGATGTCCTTGCCGCTCTTCCACTTTACGAGAAAGCTGAGAGAGACAAATGATCGGAATATTGAGCTCGCGGGCAAGGTTTTTGAGCATTCGAGAGATTTCAGAGATCTCGTTTTGTCGGTTATCGGAGTTGTAGTTTGCTTTAGGTCCGCTGAGAAGTTGCAGATAGTCGACCACAAGAAGCTTGATATTGTACATCTCTTTCATGCGCCGCGCGCGGGTCCGCAAGTCAGAAATCCGCAACCCTGGCTGGTCGTCGATGATCACACAATGCTTTTGCATTTCGTTCACCGCCGCGACGATCCGTTGGTATTCGCCCCCTGTCAAAGAACCGGTTTTAATCTTTTCTGACTCCACTTCACTTTCAGAACAGACGACACGATGCAAGAGCTCTTCTGCATTCATCTCTAAAGAGAAGATGCCGACCGCTTCTTTAGCGCGGAAGGCGACGTTTTGGGCCACATTGATCGCAAAGGCCGTTTTTCCCATCGACGGACGGGCAGCGAGGATGATTAACTGGGCGGGACAAAGACCGTTGATCATCTTGTCGAGATCGAGAAATTGAGAGGGCAGTCCAGTGAATAGGGCTTCGTTCGGCCCTTTTGTCAAAAATTCTTCTTGGCGCTCTTGAAGCTCTTTGAGGAAGGGGAGCTTCGTTGAAGAGCGGACCCCAGATAGGATATCGCGGACTAAAAAGCCGTCTTTCGTCGATTTTTCTTGAGAAATGGTATAGAGCTTTGCTTGGCACTCATCGAGAAAAGAGATCACGTCAGGCGGTTCTTGCTGCGCTTTTTTCTCCATTTCGTTGGCGGTCGCAATCATTCGTCGTAAAACGGCTTTGTCTTTGACGATCCCAGCATACTCTTCGATGTGGGCACTCGTTCCAGCGTATTGAGCAATTTCGCTCAAGGCGACGATTCCACCAACCTCTTTCAGTTGTTCGCGCCGCTTCAGCTCTTCGCTGACAAGGTGAATATCGATGGGGCGATCGTTGCGGTACGCTTCTTGTAAAACATGAAAAACAATTTGGTGCTCTTTGAAATAAAAATCTTCAGGATGGAGCGCATCGGCCGCGGCATTCAGGGCGTTTACCGAAGCAAACATCATCCCCAAAACAAGTTTTTCGGCCTCTTTCGATTGAGGGGGCGCTTTCAGTTTAAATTTGGTCGGTTTCGCAGCGCTCTTTTCTTTCGTTTTTAATTCCATCGTATCCTGAATCTTACTTGAGACGCGCCAATTTTGGCAAACTGTATAAAAAGGTGTTCCGAAACGGGGCGATTAGGGTATTATCAGGGGGATGAGTAAGTCTTCTAAAGGAATTTTGGTTGGGTCAATCTCTGGGTTTCCCGAGATGCTACCCAAGGATCAGATTGCATTTAATGGTTGCCTTGATTTAATTCGGCGCCAATTTGAAAGTTTTGGTTTTAGCCCTCTTGACACTCCGGTTGTCGAGAAGGCCTCTACCCTTTTATCGAAGGGGAATGACAATGAGATCTATGGACTTTGTCGTCTCGCAAGTGACGAAATGGCCAAAAAAGAGCTCGGTCTTCGGTTTGACTTAACTGTTCCTTTAGCCCGTTACGTGGCAGAACATGCAGGGCAGCTCATCTTCCCTTACAAACGCTACCACATCGCCCCCGTGTTTCGCGGAGAAAGGGCACAGGCCGGGCGATACCGACAGTTCATCCAGTGTGATATCGATATTATTGGCGATGCCGAACTTGCTTTGGCTTACGATGCCGAGGTGCTCGCGATTGTTTACAAGATTTTCACCGCAATCCGATTGCCAAACTACCGCATCAGGATCAACAATCGAAAGATTTTGATCGGATTGATACAGGCATTTGGGGTGGAGGCGGATCGGATCGAAGCGACCATTCGGCAGATTGATAAAAAAGATAAAATCGATGCCATCGAGATGGGAAAAGGCCTTTCGGATATCGGAATCAGCTCAAAATCGGTCCAGGCGATCCAAGATTTTCTCGCAATGCCTGAAAAATTGAGCTATCTCGAATCCTTGCCAAAAGAACCGCTTCTTGAAGAGGGGCTTTTGGAGCTAAAAGAGGTGCTTCGTCTGGCTCAAGCTTTTCATGTCTCGAGCGATGTCCTTGAGATCGATCCGACTCTTGCACGTGGACTGAACTACTATACCGGAATCATCTACGAGACAAAGTGGCTCGATTGCCCTGAATTAGGGAGCATTTGCGGGGGTGGCCGCTATCAAAATTTGGCAGCGACCTTCACAAAAAAATCGCTTCCAGGAGTAGGAATCTCGATCGGAGTCTCACGACTGATCCCTAAAATGATTGAAAAGGGGTTGATCCCTTCCTCTGCTGAAACTTTGGCTCGAGTCCTTGTTTGTGTTCAAGATCGACAGTTTTTGGCCCATTATATCGCCATTGCTGAAAAAATTCGGAACCAGGGGATTCCAACCGAGATCTACTTGCAAGAGAAGCCGTTGCCGAATCAGATCAAGTACGCTGACCGAAAAGGGTTTGAGATCGTTGTGATTGCCAATGAAGAAGAAATTCATCAAGGGCGAATCAATTACAAGATTCTCAAAGAGCAGATTCAGGTCAACGCTACCGTTGATGAGTTAATCGTTCATTTAAAAAAACAAAAATAGACGCTAGTCTTAGTGCTTTTTCTTCCCTTGTTTATTGGGAGTAGCCTTCTTTGAGCTAGATTCTGTATGAATTTTCGCTGGGTAGGTCACATGATGCTCTTGCTTAAACGATTTGATTTCGCTATGCGAGGCATGTAGGTGATGCGTTATGTGATGGGTCGCGATCGAAGTGAGCTTTTGTTCATTTTTGTTGTTTTTGCCTATTTTGGCATGAAAATGAGGCTGTGACCCGTGATGCTTATTATTGATCTTCATAAAAACGTCCTTTTCCCTCCTTTTAACAAAAGAGGGAATAGGGATAAATAAGTTTTTTTAGCTTATTCGCTTTGAGACGTTTAGAGGAAAGCGCAAACCGTGTAGAACAGGCCGATAACGAACACAGCGGCTTGGGTTGTCGAGTTCGATAGGGTAAGGTAGCCTCCGTGGAGGTTTTCTCTACGCTTTTTCCAGACGAGGGCAGGCGGGAGGACAAGGAGGAGGATCGAGACGAAGATCGCGGAGTAGCGCAGCGCCATTAAGAACCCGTTTGGGTAAAAGACGACAAAGATGAGCGGGGGGATGAAGGTGAGGGCAAAGGTTTTAAGTCGGCCGGTAGGAGTCTTTTTGATCGAAAAGCTGTCGGCCAAGAAGTCGAAGAGGCTTAAGGAGACGCCTAAAAATGAGGTCGTCATCGCGGTGTTGGAGAAAGCGTCGATCATGGCGATGATCCAGGGGGTCTGGACCGCATTTTGAAGGAAACTGATCATCATCCCAAGGTCATTGCCGTTTTGTTCGATGGTGGTGAAGCTGGCAGCGCCTGTTTGGGGCAGAAGGCCAAAGGTGACAAAGATCCAGAAGATGTAGACGAATAACGGAATTAAAGAGCCGATGATGATACAGCGACGGATCCGGTGCGGATGTTCTTTTCCTATGTAGTTTGTAATGCTAGGGATGACCATTGCAGAGGCGAAGGCGGCGGTGAAGATCGGGATGGCCGATGCCCAGAAGGTAGGGCTTGCAGAATAGGAGAAGAGAGTGGAGGCTTTCACAGACGGCAACATCGCAAAAAGGGCTGTAAATAAAAAAGCGCCTTTTAGGTAGAGAAATACTTGATTGACTCGGTCGACAACGACCGTTCCGACAAGAACCGCCGACCCGAGAATCAATGTGAATAGAAGGCCACATAGATTTGAGGGGATAGAAATCCCGTTGCGTCCGAGCAGTTCGGAGGTCAAATTCCCCATTCCTGAGATGTAGGCTGCGGTGATTGCGTAGAGCAAAAGGCCAAAGCAGACCCAGCACAAGACTTTCCCCGCAAGACCAAATTGGGATTCGGCCATGCTGCTGAAAGTATTTTTATCGGCGGGGAGCGTGAGGTTTACTTCAAGGATCAACAGTGAGGTGTGGATCATGAGAAGGCAAGTGGTAACCATCAGTAAAGTTGAAAACCAAAACCCACCAGGCGCCGCGGCCATCGGTAAGGCGAGCATTCCAGCTCCAATTGCTGTCCCTGCGATCAGTAAAACTGACCCTAAATCTTTCATGTGCATAAAGAATATCATACATAGCTCGAACAGAATTTATCAAGAGCTTTTTGTTGGTTTATTTTCCTGTAAAAAAGAGTTTTAACGATCGTTGCCTGCTTGATTAATTATTTGCAGTTAATCTATAATTTTTGTGTTTTTTGTAAAAATGCAAGGTTTTGATGTGAAAATAGAGGTAGAGGCAAGTTTTAGATCCGCAGTAGACGAATTGCCCTTTCAACAGTATGCCAAAACAAAGCCGCCCTCAAAGCCGAATATCGTAATTTTATCCCCGGTGATGCAAGATGGATGTGGGGATCTTTTTCATGGATATAGGGTAGCGCAACATATTGCAAAAAAAGGGATCTACAAAGTTATTTTTGTCGCTTTTCCAGATCGTCATACAGGGGCAACTTTTATCAGAGAGCACGCAATAGATCTCGATGAATTTGGTTTGAATGCTCGTGATATTTATCTTGATCCTAGGCGCATGTATCGAGAAGAATCTTGTCAAATATGGATAAGGAACAAACTTCGGAGAAAAATTCAAAAAGCTTTCATGGTGATCGCAACTCCCATGAGAATTATGGGGGCGGATCAGCGCTATTTTCAAATCAATGAAAGGCACGATCGATTTTTACAAATACATGAATATGGTGATCAAGCAAGCCTGAATGGTGCGCTTTGTAAATGTCCTAAAATGTGCTTACGTGGGGGGCTGAATAGCTTTATAGGTGAAAAAGGAATTTTAACATTCAATATTCCATCAAGAGATTTACCGGAAATAGAAGGCTTTAATAAAGGCAGCCCTTATTATTTTGGATATTTCAAGAATCATTGCACTTTTGAAAAATTTATGGACATTATTGCTGCTGGATTTGAGTCTCAAAACACCTATCAAATCATTTGTCCAAAAGAAATAGTCTCTTTAGAAACTTTGTCTAAATTTCGATTTATTCAGAGCGAAACATTCGGAAACAGATCGATTTGGAGCATAAATGATGAAAGGGCGATACAATTGCATTTTTTTCATCCTTTCCCCGTTGTGCACAAAGATTTTATTGCGTTGATGCAACATGCTAAAGAGCCACTTGTGATCACATGTGATATGTCTTTATCTGAAGCGATCAGCCTAAATAAACTTTTTATTTACGATGCATCACAACATAAAAAGATGTTTTATTTTTGGATGCTTGTACTAGTCTCAAGACTTAAAGGGAGGAAATTTTTTGAGTTGGTTAAAAATGATGGTCTTTTGAAAGAAATCGATAAAAAAATTCAATCTTTGCATACATCAGAGGAAGAGATTTCAAGTGTGGAGAGTTTAACTTTTGAAACTTTACAAGCTATGGATCTTAAATTGATTGAGGAAATGTTAGCAAAACTGGAGATGGTCACTCCAAGTCAATTTTTTGAAGAGATGCCCGATATATACCGATTTTCTCGACAAGTTTTTATCCAGACTTTTTTCCGGGGAAAATTTGATTTAATTCGAAAAGCCGCGCCTATCTTGGCTGAAGACCGCATGATCAAAAGTCTTTTTCATATACTTGATCCTAATAGTGAAAAAATGGCTTCGTTGCGCATTAATTTGCTAGAATTGTTCCCCTTTTCTTCCAAAAGAGATGGTTCGGCAAAAACTACTGAGGTTTTAGTCTGATCCGTTCCTTAAGCGTCATTTTAGAAGAAGGACCCGAAACAGAGGCGGAGCGTCTTGCTGGCTTTGAAAGCGATGATTTTGTTGGGGTTATCGGGGTCTCTGTTTTGCAGCAGTGGGCTCATAGAACCCACGCACCGATCCGAAAATGGGGCTTTGATATGAAATTTGTGAGTTTTTTTTGACCAGGATCAAGCATGCAATCTGGGGCTTATTCTTAAATTAATGGGAGAGGTAAAGTTCGATGTCCGCCTTAAAATTTTGGAGATGGCTTGCGAAAGAATAGAGGGGACCGAGGTGATTCGCAAGCTTGTAAATGCCGATCTTTATCGTATAGAAGAGCTTGTGGAAAATTAGCAGCTAGAAGCCTGTTTTTATGACTACAATAAGGGGATGTTATTAACAATTGAATCAAAAAAGCCCCGTCTTTGAACGGGGCTTTTTTGATTCAGCGTCTATTTGAATTTTGACTTAAGTGTCAAATTCATGGAGATTGAGTTGAGGGTTATGTGCTAAGTTGAGTTTTTGGGAAAACTGGATAGCTGGTGATGACGTTTTCGAACGTTCTCCTTCGAAAACTTCATAAATGACTTTTACTCGGTTTGTGTCGATTTTGTGCTCTTTGAGATCGTTTTCAAATTGCAATGCGGCTAGCTTAAAACCATCCGCAACCGCTGTAGGGTTATTTGCAAACGCCCCTAAACCAACCCCAGTCATGTGGCCTACCAAGCGTTTCTCAGGATTGGCTTGTAGTAAATCGATGTATCGATTGAATTGGGCTGAGTAAGCAAGCGCGGCCGCATATTGTTCCAGGTATTGATTCTGCTCGTTGTTGTGTTTTATGAAATCATTATATCCAGTAGCTGGCGCGGCGGTTAAGATGACCTCAACCCCGTCGCAGTGATAGCAGGTAACTTCCATTTTGTCCCCATTGTTTGTAAAACAATTCAAAACAGCTGCTAGTTGATCTTTGTTTGGCATAAGGTAACCATTGGATAATGCATTGTAAGCTAGTTCGTCATTCAATACTTTACTTAAGCTGTTGAGGCCAAAATTAGCAGCGGCTCCGATAACTTCAAATATTTTTCTGTTTTTGTTTTGCACTGCAGGGCCCTGAGTACGGTCATCTTTGGCAAACTGATACGCCAATCCACACTTAGGAACAAAGGCATTTACTGCTTCAGTGGAGTTAAATTGACTTGCTGCCCCGAATACATGGATGTCTGTGCGATCTGAATCTCGAAATTCTTGAATAAATTTTTCGACCCCAGTTGTTGATCTCTGTGAAAAAATATTAGAATTTAAACGTTGGTTTTGAAAATTTTTTTGCATTTTCTCGATTGAATGAGGATGAACAAACGTGACCGAATCTCTCGGTTTATTGGGCCCATTGTCAAAAATGACTCCCTTAGTCACTATTTCCTGTATGAAGTTCTTTGCGTTTTCGTGAAAATCTACACATTTCTCAAATGGAGGGGTAATCGATAAACAAATAGGGCTTGATTGATAAGGTTGTGCCCAAGAAACATTGGTTGTTAGGGTATTAAATTTTTGCAACATGCGTGTAAAGGCGTCAAGTTCAGTCAAAGGGGTAATTGGTTCGATAAGCGTTTTCCAAGCTGGTGGAGTGGCCGACTCCAAAACTACAGGGGTCTTTACAGAAGGGGCAGCAGTCGCAGCTGCAGGGTGTGATGAAGATGCGTCAGAGTTAGGTTGAGGTGGCGTGGTTGACTGATGCGATGAATTGGGGGAAGATGGATCAGGATTTAAAGGATTTTCTTTACGGGGGGGTGGTGGTTTCTTTAGGTGTTGAATCAGAGTTTTTAGAGGTATGAAAGAAGCATGCTTTTACAGCTCTGTATGTAAGGTACATGGAGCCCAAGATGGCTGTGGCAATAACGGCTATTGCAGGATACTTAAGTTTCTGGGGAATTTTGACTGGAAAAGAGGTGCAAAAACGAATAACTGGATTGACTGTAGGCATAAATTTTCCTTTTTTATTGTGAATATCCTCTTTTAAGGGAGCCTGAAGCGTACCATTTTTACAAGTTTTCTGTTAAGTAAATTTTCTTTTTTTGTAAGCATTTCATGGTCAAAACCATTGGCCTTTAAGAAGGTGCAGTATAAAAATCTTGAAATGGGGTATGGGGGAAATTTGAAAAATGACGGAGGTTGGCATCTTTTAAAATAACCACCTCCAAACTGGGTGGGGAATGTCAACTTCACCGACCAGGATTCTAGCAGATTTCGATAATAATGCTACCAATTATCACCATCCGTGGTGATAAGAAATGCCACTATTATCGATTTTTGAGGTTTTCGATAATAAGTTGATTATTCAAAATAAGCTTACCATGTCCTAAAAATAACAAAATATGACACTTTTAGGACATGATAGACGCATTCAGGTCCTTTAGGTTTCATTATTCGTAACCCAAAGGACATATTGATCATAATCGCTAACTTACAGTTAGTTACACACTTTTTTAGAGCTAGCATGTCCGTATAATTACATTATTTGTAACTTTAGTCACATACCTAATCATATATTGGCGAACTTCAGCTATTACTCGCATGTTTTTAAGTTTATTATGTGGCTATAATTACATTATGAGTAATTATACGGACATGCTGACACAAGAAATTAAACATTTTGCTTGCGGTTTCCTGAAAATAGATGTATCATGTTCTTATAATTACACTAATTGTAATTTTGGAAGCATGGCAATCATATGAATCTACAGTCTTACATAAAACAGCTCAGGAAATATGGGAAACGAGCCTTCACTATTGAAGAAATTTTGGAGGAATTCAAAGTATCTCGCAATTATG
>JACCDN011204265.1_pt1 | contig 99765 bp, 78 predicted proteins | sample 7441691 | NCBI WGS metagenome assembly JACCDN01 (sample SAMN15323439, study PRJNA562643) | freshwater metagenome | isolation source: river surface water | place: USA:Blue River Watershed | collected 2017-08-16 | reverse complement strand
CTCATTTAATTTATCATACCAAACTTCTTCATTACTCTTAAAATATTCTTTATATTTTGATGTGAATTCTTCCCATACTTTTCTAATTGTTAGATTTTTCATAATTTGATTTTCTTTGTTATAATTTTTTTTTTGTCGTGAAAGCCATTGACCTAATTTTTTAATATCTAAGTTTTTATCTCTTTTATTAGGTGTTTTATTATATGTATGAATATATTTTTCCAATTCATTTAATCTAACATACCAATAACTTTTCCCGTCTAAAGAAATATTATCAAATATCTGCTCGCATTTAAAATTTAAACTATCAATACTATTATCTTCTTCATCTTCACTATCGCTATTGTCTTCTTTATTACTTTCATCTTTATCTTCTTCCTCTTGAATTTTATTAATATTAACTTTATATTTTTTACATCTTGAATCCATTTTACTCAATATATTTACAAATTTTGTCAAATTATTATTATCTTCATCTGTTGAATACGGTAAAATAATTTTAGCATTTATCTTATTACTATGTTTCCTTAATGCCCTGCCAATACATTGAATAATTGTATTTCTACTTGTAGGCATGTGTAAAAACATTACACTCTGCGTAATAGGAGCGTCAAATCCTTCAGTTAAGATTCTGACGTTTACTAAATATCGTAATTCTCCTTTTTGAAATAAATCTAAAATACGTTTTCTTTCTTTTTGTGTAGTTTTACAATCAATATACATTGAGCAGCCAACATTTAACTTATTTAATAAATCATTAAATTTCTTACCTTCTTTTTGATTTTCACAGTAAATAATAGTATGAAAATATCTATTTAACAAATATTCAGCGATGTTTGTATTAGTCGGATCTTCTTTAAATACAGGTATAACTATTTGATAGTCAGATAGATAGTCGTTAGAAATCATATAATCTAAACTTTTTTCATAATATAAATCTCCTTCGATAGGATCGATGGTGGCTGATAAATATACTAATTTATTCATAACGTGTAAATTCCTAATATTTGAGATATACGATTCTTCCTTTTTATCATCTCCATTAACTTCATTATCTTCAATGTCCATATCTTCATCTTCTTTATACAAATCCGGATAATAAATATGGTGTGCTTCATCAATATAAATTTTAGTAAAAGTATGGATATCATCGACTATTTTGTCTATAGAATTATTTACACATATTGTAATGATTTTATCTTCTTTAAACTTAGAGTTAGCATTTCCAACACATTGAATTAAACTTTTTTTTACTCCATTACTTATTAATAAATCATGAAATTGTTCCATTAATATAATTCGTGGTACTAAAATTAAATATTTATTGTTTAAGTTAGTTAAGTCTAAAGAATTAATAATGATTAAATTCTTACCAGCACCTGTGGGTAGTTTAATAATCACATTCCTATCATCTTGATTCTTAATAATATCAATAGCTTCTATTTGATAATCTCTTAATTTAATATCAGATTTACTTTCATTTTCCATATTCTTAACAAATTCTTCAGGTTTAATATTATCACAATAATCATACATTTCTTTCAGGTTAAATTGTTTATCAATAAATCTAAATTTATGAAATTCTAAGTTTTTAGTCAAATTACTACAATCATTTCTGGAGATAATTGCATTTTTCCATCTAACAAATTCAACACCTTTTTCTTCATCAAAAGCATTTTTACTTGCAATAAAAGTAGCGCATTCTTTCCATGATAAACTATTTGTTCTTAATTTACACTGAACTATAGAATCATTTAAATCACAACAGTCAATACCAGTATCTAAAATAGATAAGTTATTCTTTTCTTTGAAATCAGCAGGTATATCTAAATACTCATAGTAAGGAGTTTTGTATTCTTCTGTTAATTTAATACATGAATAATATTCAAATATTTTGTTAATTTTAGATTTAAAATTTATTTTATCTGCATCCGACAATTGTTTATATAAGTTATAAATATGATATCTGTAAATTTGAGTAATGTTCATGATTTATTATAATTATAATTTTCAACTTTAAATGTAAATTGTTAAAATAACATATCAATCAGTTTAAAATACTGTATTATTTCTTTTGACTAAATTAAAAAAAAGAAAAATAGTAAATATTTAATATTTACTATTTTATATCATATTAACTACTTAGAAAGTCACAACTATTTTTAAAGTTATCATATTGCATCCAGTAATCAAAGTGTTTTGCATAACCAATTTTTATATATGTATATGCATCTTTACTATATAAGCTGCATATTTTTTTAAATATGATTATGTTTAAATTTATTACGTTTAACAACACTTTCTAATCTTTTATAGAAAGCTTCATATAAATCTAAAATTATTTTTTGATCAATTTCTTTATTATCGTTTCTACTATCGTCATCTTTATTTTCACTGTCGTCTTCAATCATAAATTTATATTCAAATGTATCTAAAAACATATTCAACACGCCTAAAGAATAAAGTGCATTTGCATGTTTAATTAAAATCTCTCCATCGTCATTGTCAAACTTTTTTAAAGAAGTGATACAGATATTTTTTTTTGCATCAGCTGTTAGAATTTCTACCATTGCTCTAATAACTTCTGTATACTCTAATCTATGTTTTTCACATGAATATACTAGTAAATCATTTTCAATTTTGCAGTTTTCACATTCATCATATTTCGTATATCTGCAAAAGTATTTCATTCTAATTTTTTCTGAAAAATCTTTACTAAACTGAGTAAAATCACATCGCTCGTGCAGTAATTGTTTATTTATTTCTTTCGTCACAAAATCTTTAACTGATAGTTTTATCATTTCAGAAATCTCCATAGCGTAATATTTTCTATACTGTTCAGATTCAACATTTTCTAGATTAGGTAGATTAATATTTATAATTGTATTATTATTGTTATTGACTGTATTATGATCTCCGATATTGCCATTGTTGACATCAACATTTAAAGAATTATTACACTTTTTTTCGTGACGGTTCTTATTTCCAATATTTGAATAAGTTTTAAAACATTTAGAACATGCGTTCTTTTTTTTTAAATTTTCTAAATGTTTTTTAGTATTACTGTGCTTTGTAAGATCATACTTATCTCTAGCAGTATAATCACAGCTTTTACAAAAATTCGTCATTTATAGTACTATAATATATATCTATTCAATATGCTATTTAGATTCCATATTGCCGACTAATGTATAAGAAAAAAAAGAATATTTAGACTACTATAGTCTAAATATGTACAAGTATTAAAGCATTCTTACTGACGATAATTCCCCCGACCCGCTATTTTAGCGAATATAATTAAATCAATATATTTAACTAAAACTACTGGTATTAATCAGTAATTCTTCTTAAGAAGAATCAATTCCAAATTCTTAATGGTATAGAGACCCCATTTTCTAGACGAGCTCTATATTTTATACTATAATAATTTTTCTTCTCTAATTGTAATTTATCTTAGTCTTTAGAAAAAATAAAACTATTATTAACACTTTTTAATATTTTATTTACATAATTTTTCATGTCTGTTTCGGTTTCCTATATTAGCAAATGATTTAAAACACACAGTACATGCTTTTGAACTATTTACAGTTTCTAAGTGTCTCTGAGTTCTAATATGTTTTGAAAAGTTATATTTATCTCTAGCAGTATAATCGCAAGCTTTGCACAAATATTGTTTTTTTTTTATTATTATTTAATATTTCTTCTTTAGCATTTTTAGTTTCGATAATTTTCTCTATGAATGTTTTTTCAATAATTTTTTCAACTTTGTTTTCTACAGATTCCACCTCATTTTCTCCAATAAATTCTTCAACATATTCTTCATTATAATTTTCCATTCCAGTATATTTTAACATAACTTGTATAAATATGTTTAATATTGTTCTTTTATTTCCGCAGAAGTATTCTCTTCCTTTAAATAAAGTAACTGTTTCTTCCCTCCTTAACTTGTGAATTAGTTCTGTTTCGGCTTCTCTATAATTACTACATTCAAAATAATGTATGTATCTAGATCCAACCCCATAGCTTTTTAATCTATTTAAATTACATGTTGATGACAAACCTATTTTATAACAGTTTGTATTAATATATTCAACTGGTTGTAACATGTATAAATACGGCATTCTATAATGAGTTAATTACTATAGAAATGAATATTTAATTAATATTAGTAATAGTTGACAGAAATTTAAACTTATAATATTATTTCTTTCGGCTAAAAAATAAAACTATTATAAATATCTACATATCTTAAACAATTAAGTCAAACCAATTCATATGATTATATTTCCAATCGGTAAATTGTTTATCTGGTTTTATTTCTAATATATCAAAATCGTTAAAATATTTACTCAAATTGCTAGTTAATAAAGACATATTAATTGATTTACCTGTATTAAATACAACAAATTTAATATAATCATTCTTATAAGCTAACAGCCGATTAATGCGTTTATCTAATATTTTTTTGAATTCATCAACTGAATTTTGATCAATAACTTCATGTGCAAATGTAATATTATATGGATTACTAATAATGAAAGAACCACTACCAGTCTTTAGATGTGGATGATTTTCTGACCATTTTTTAACTTTAATGTCACTAAATGATTCAAATCCATTAGTAAGTACTTTATTTAATTGATTGATAGTCATCTTAGACCAGTCGAATGGTAATGATTGGTAACGCAAACCTACTCTATTTAATTGATATGACATTGTACAAGTAGTTCCTAATGGTATAAATATCGGGATTCTATTTATGTTGTTTAATACGTTTACTGTAATAAAGTAGTTATCAGTAATAAACTGTTTTCTAGATGATAATTTGTAGTTAGATAATAATGGTAATCGTTTCCAAAATTCATCATGATGGCAATTAATAATAATAATCTGTTTATAGTGTCTTTTATTGATTTGATTAAGTAGATTAATATTAAGCTTAGCAATGTTAACAATTAATAAATCCGCATGTTTAATTTTATCAAATGTGTTATAATTGATAAGACAGTTGTCTAATGATTTTTTGTAAAATTTGTTATTTGTATGAGCATCAATTGCAATAGATTCAGAATTGGTATAATGATTAATATGGGTAACTTGTTTATTAGTTAATCCGTATAAATATGATTCACCACCGATAGCTGTAATATCATTATATTTTATTTGCATATCAACATATTTTCGCAATCGAACTGCTATTTTAGCATTTTGTTTAAATGAATTTTCTGAAATAAACACATATTCTTTGTTAAACATAGTTGTTATTTTGTTTTAATGTATATAGTTAATCAATTTTTTCATAGAATTAAGCAATAATGAATAAGCATCATATTATTTCTTTCGACTAAAAAAAAAATAAAAGATATGATATCATTATATTATTTACCCGAAAAGTAATTAAATACGCCTTTAAATGATTTAGCGATCGTTTTAACTATCATTTCCACATCGTCTTCACTGTCTTCGCTACTAGTCTCTTTATCTTTATAAATTTGTGTAGAGTATTTTACCAGGTTTTCGCCAAATATATCTGTATTTGCATAGCATTTGTTAGAAAAATGATTAGTACGTCCACATCGAAAACAACCGTCGATAGAAGAGAATAATTCTTTCTTTAGACATTTAATTTCGTGTTTAGATAGGTTTATAGTCGAGTAAGAACCACCTCGAACATTATTAATTCCATATTTTAACATATATTTTTTAACTAAGTTATCTTCATAAAAAATGTTTTCATTATCAATATGTACGCTATAAAGTATACTAATTGGTTTGTATTTAGAAGTAAATGAACATGTTGAATTAACTAAATGTTCGTTAAATCTAGTATTTAAATCTCTATTAGTTTTACCTACATAATACATATTTTTATCACATTTAAGCACGTAACAGATCATATTTATCTAATATATGTATATTAGATAAAATCAATTTTAAATTGAAATACAATGCCAAAATTGATTTTTTTCTTATCTATTTATTAATCTAAGTTAACTGATTAAAATGTATCAAGCGTTTAATTGCGAAATTAATGAAATTAATCTAAAGGGTATGAATCCTATGTATACTAAGCACGTACTTTTATATAATATGATGATAAATACAGATTTAGGTAATTTGTATGTAAATAATATGCGTTTAATAGAAATATTTGTAAAAACTAAAGATCATGTCATTTTTAAATTTATAAATACTGATAAATACTGTGGTAAAAATTGCAGAAAGTTTTCAAACACTTATACTCAGTTCGATTTAAATCCTGTAAAAGAAATATTGCATATTAGTTATTATGGTTATATTATAAATGGAGATGAAGAGTCGAAAGAAGTATTTGAAGTTTTAGAAATAGATATATCAAATTGTTTCATAATTAGTAATTTTCTACATATTCTTTATACTAAATGTACAAAAATATGAGCTGAATTATGAGTATCAGAATAAATAGATGCATATATTGAATATTTTCTTTTTTTTCAAAATTTATTATTTTCTTATTAAAAGTAAATAAATACATATTATATACTAATTAAGTACAAATTAAAAGAAATGAGCACCGCTGGCGAATTAATGTTTAATTCTCTTAATAAGTTATCTAAATACGACTATAACAATGTCGAATATTTTAATGTTAAGGATTTAATGAGTATTAAAGAGTATGCTAAAGGAGCTAATTCTAGCCAAGATCGCTTGATTAAAAAGAAAAAGTTTAGTGAAGAAAGTCGCATTTTAGGTAGAATCGGATTAGACGATAAAACTATCCGTGTAGATAATGTAGTTTCTAAAAAGTATACTAAGAAATTCGTAACAGTATCAGAAGTATTAAAAGAGTTTGACTATTTAACTAAATCTGCTGAAAATACAACGTCAGATAATAATGACAACAATACAAACTCAGAGGGGGGTACTAAAAGTAAATGGATTATCCACGAGCAACGTTCTTTAATTAAAGCATTAAATAACGATTTCTATTGCTTTAAAGATAATAATGGGATTAAATATGATGTTGAAATGAGAGGAGAACGTACTAAGAACGGAATTCTATTTAAATGCAAAGATTTGGAGAAAGTGTTTGAAATGAACAGATTATGTGATAATGTAATTCTTAATCATACTTCTTTTAAAGAATTAGATGACTTTTTATACTGTAAAGATCCCTACAATGTAGGAAACATTACAGATAAAACACTGTATCTTACATTTTCGGGTTTAACAAAAGTTATTCACAATAGCCGAACTGGTCGTGCTAAGGAGTTTGCTGATTGGTTAGACGATATTGTATTCGCAGCTATTGTTGGTGATGAAGTTCAGCGTAATCAAGCAGCTGTAAATGTTATGAATGAAGATTTACAAGCTCTTATTAAAGCTTTGTCTAAATGTTCTGGAAAGATTAGTTGTCTTTACCTTCTAAAGACTGGAATTAAACAAAATAATAAATCAATTTATAAATTTGGTCTTACTAAACATTTAGATCAACGGATTAGAGAACATGTTGCTACATTTGGAGATGATTTAAAATTATCTAGCTATTGTTTAGTAGGGGAAAATGATTTATATGCTGCTGAAAATATGTTAAAAGAAAGTATTGAAGATCTTTTATTTAAGTCGTTAGAAGATAAATTCAAATCCCAAACTGAACTAATTATTCTAGATACTAAATCTAAAAAACATGTAAAACAAACAATGGAACTTATTTCTATGAAATTTTGTTCGGATAGTAATTCTATCGTTAGTGGAATTAAGTTAGACACTGAAAGGCAAATCAATGAATATAAAAGTGAAATTATGAAGTTAAAGTTGGAGTCAGAGCATAAAGATTCTTTGCATATGAAAGAGTTGGAAATTAAAGACAAAATTATTGAGATTAAAGAACAAGAAAACAAAACTTTAAAGCAAGAATTGGAAAATGAAAAACTTAAAGCAGAGTTAGCTAATATGAAACATTTGATGAGTATTAAATAAAATTGATTTATATAATCTATGTATACAACTAAAGCAATATCTACAGACCCTATAATGATGTTATACGAAAGAAGTATCTGAAGATTCCAAAGTTGTAATGGCTTCAAGTTATAGTTTAACAAATGATATGAATGACTTTTTTAAATATCTATATAAAACGAATGTGGGTATAAATAAGATGCCTTATAGCAGATTGTAAATGTATTGAACTTTATATTTTTTTTAATATAGAACAAATATGTTGGGACTTGATGAGACAATCGTTAACAATAAAATAAATACAGGTTTAGATGAATATATTATCCATATAGATCATGCAGTTATTACAAACACTTTATCAAATACATCTTTTAATATTTGCTTAGAAAGTACCGGGGCTACTGTCGATGGAGTCTTTAGAACATATATCGATTATGTTTTCTTTATACAGAATAATCTAATGCAACATTCTGGTATGTGCATCAGTTTCAATAATTTAGTAATGAATAGTAGACGAGTTAGGTTGGAAAATAGTGAGGGTCGTATTACTAGAGCTGTTATAGTTGATAATGTATTAATACAACTTAGAGATGGTGAGGAGTATGATTTTGGACCAAACGCACCGCCAGATCCAGTCGATTTATTCATACCAATAATAAATACAAACAGATATGTAGATGAATCTTCTTTAAGGGAGATATCAAGAAACGGCCAAAATGTTCATAATTCTACAGTTGTACATAAATTTAAAATATTGTATGAAAAGATTCTTAAACAGCTTAGAGAATCTATTAGTATTTATGATATAGATAATTTTTCTATAGACAGTGCATACATAAATCTTATAAGTAATAGTGGGCTTAATAGTTTTTTGTGTTATAAAAATACAAAGTTAAAAACATTAATGAATATTTTGGAATACTCACAAAATCAAAATGGGTTTATATATAATTTGAATGATACTGAAGGTAATATTCTCAAGCATATCATTCTTTATATAAATAATTGCGTAGATCAAAATTATAAAGCAGACACTTTTAAATTATTAGCAGATAATATGATAGATTGTTTAGAAAATAATGTAATAGTATGTCTGACTGGTAGAATAACTAGAATGTTAAATTCTATAGAACATTTAGTTTCAGAAAAGGATGAGGAAATTAAAAAAAATATTAGTGAGAATATTGATGACATTAGACAAGAAATGTTAGCAAAAGCTATGACTATGTTTAATAATAAAGTCCAACTGAATGAGATTAAAAAAACAATTAGTCTAGATTATCCAAATATTGATAAGAATATTTTAAATACAGAGATAAATTCTTGGGAGTTGGAAGATTTGTACTAACATAGTAAAATTGATTTTTTATATTAATTGTATATAGCACAACACCCTATTTGAATTTCGATCAAAGATGTCTCAATGCACTGTTAACTGTTTCAAAGACGAATTTATATTCATGCATAATGATTTTAGTAAACTAAGTAAAATGAAAGAATTAAGTAATGGTAATGGTATAGATAAAATTATTCTATCATCGTTTGACTTAGATTCAACATTAATTAAAACTAAAAGTGGTAAAAGATTTGGAACTGATATAGATGATTGGAGATTCATTTATTCTAACGACTTAATGAAACAAAAGATGACTGGAAGTAATAATTCTATAATCTGTATTATATCAAATCAACTAGGTGTTTCTAAAGGAAAAGTAAATGATAAGGAATTAATGCGTAAGTTTGCTAATATCGTGAACGATTTATCTGATATTTTAGAAGATAAATTTATATGTATTTTTGGCGCATTTCAGGATGATTTATATAGAAAACCTCGTACTAAGTCGTTAGAATATATTGAATCAATCTTAAAGCCATATGCTGATTTCGACAGTATTGATTATGATAATAGTTATTACGTCGGGGATGCTTCTGGATGTCCAGGATCTTTTTCAGATGTTGACTATAAATTCGCATTAAACGCCGGATTAAAATTTTACGACGTTGACGATTTCTTAGGAGATTATAAAATTCATCTGGCAAAACCTAGTAAAATAATTACAGATGATGATTTTGGATCGTATGATAATAAACTGAACTTGATTTTAAATCTATACACACCTGTTAATAAAATATTAATAATTTTAACTGGATCGCCGGCTTCTGGAAAAACTTCTTTAACTAATTCTATTAGAAGAATTTTGCCACATCGTGTTGATATAATTAGTCAAGATATGTTGAAAACATTGGCTAAATGCAAGAAAACCGCTATCTCAATTATTAAGGATAATAAAATAGTAAATCATCATACTATTGTTATAGATAATACTAACAGAGATATTAAAACTAGAAAGATTTGGATTGATTTAGCAAAAGAACATAATTATACACCAATGATATTTTATCTAACGACAAATAAACAGAAAAGCATGCATTTAAATTTGTATAGGAGTTTACAAGTAGATAGTGAAATTTACAATTTGACAATAAAAAAAATACCAGCAATTGCTTTACATATGTATTACTCTAAATTAGAGAAACCATCGCAGTCGGAATGCGAATTATATGAATTTGAATTAAAGTTAGACAGGGCTGTAGTAAACGATTTGATCTATTCTTATTTATATTAATTTAAGATTTATTGTATAGAGAAATATAAGTAAATATATAAAATATGACTTTTATTGATTTCTGTAGTTCTGTCAAATCAAAGTTTATTAGTTTTAAAAATAAATTATTCAAATCTAATAAAAAAGTAGGTGATAGTAAATGCTCAAATAAATTTGATAATCATAGTAATAATGATAGTGAAATGCAACAAACACTTCGAAGTATTATGACAAGATTAGAATCTATTGAAAAACATTTAAATAATTTAATCGAAGAGAAGAATAAAGAGATTGGTGATATTTTTGATAAAAATAGTAGCAATAAGAGATACAAATTGTTATAAATTAAAAATATTTTTTATAATTTTGTTTTTGATATCTGTAAATTTGAGTAATGTTTATGATTTATTATAAATATATTATTTAACTTTAAAAAAATTGATTTTTTTTTTTTGATTATTATAAGAAGTTGAATAATGTCGGGATTCTCATTTAACTCACAAGATAAAGAGACTAAAGATGTTAAACCAGCTTTTAGTTATACATTCGGACAACCATCTGGTTTTGGACATAAAGCGGAATCTAAAGAAATGAAATCATTATTTAGCTTTGGGGCGAAACCAGTACAAACACAATCATCTTCTTTTGGTCAAAGGGAAAGTAAATCATTATTTGGATTTGGTTTTGGGGCTTCTAATGAGTCTGTATTTAATTCATTTGCTTCTCAACCTAAGGAAACTAAAAAAGTTAAAAAACAATTGTCGCAAGAAGAATTAGATAAGAAGATTCAATTAAAAGAAGAGCGCAAGAAAGCAAAAGCGGAATTAGATAAAATTAAAATTCAAGAAGCTATCAAAGAATCTGAAAGATCGTATCAATTAGCAGCATTGCATTTAAAAGAAATAGAAAAATTTTATGACTCTCTAGATAAATCACAATCTATCTTTATATTATCAGATATTAGAACAATTTATCACTTAGCTAAAAATTTTACAGAAAAAACAAGAGTATCTTATAATTCTGCTATTAACGCAAAAACTGTAAGAACTGCTGAAAAAAATGCTAAAAATGCTCAGTTTGCCGAATCGATAGTTTTTGAAAATTATACAAAAATGAGAGTAGGGGAGAAGAAAAGTAAGTACAGCTATAAAATTTCACATTATACTTCTAACAACTTTGTTAAAAAAGAGTTAAGTGAAGAAGATAAATTTGAACTAAAAGTAGATCAATGGTTTAAAGGTAAAAACTTTGAACAAGTAATTAAAAATATATGTGAAATTATTGATACGGAAAAAGTAAAAAATATTATAATTAGTCTAAAGACACATGGAAATGTAATGAAAGCCTATAAGAAGTTATCATTGATAATGCATTCAGATAAAATAGATCTAGATTTAGGGTTGACCGAATTTGAAAAGTTTAAATATAATACAGTTTTTAAAATTATTAATTTAGCTAAGGCGGGAGAGTAAGTAGTAAATAGTAAAATTGATTTTTTTTCAAGTATAAAGAAATAATGGGATATATTTACAAAATTACAAACACAATTAATAATAAATGTTATATTGGTCAAACTTTAAATGATGTAAAAGAAAGATGGCGACAGCATAAAAAGAAAAGTACTAATTGTAGATATTTGAAACATGCATTTATTAAATACGGATTTGACAAATTTAAGTTCGAATTAATATGTATATGTTTTGATGAAGATTTAGATAATTTTGAAATAGATTATATTAAAAAATTTAACTGCTTAGTACCTAATGGATATAATTTGAAATCTGGAGGGTTGGGCGGGGGTCGACATAATCAAGAAACTAAAGATAAAATTGGTAAAGCTTTAAAAGGTAGAAAACATATATATTCTAACGGAGTTAACCCAAATATTGGTAGAAAACATAAATTTGAATCAAAAAATAAAATTAGTATTGCTCTTACTGGAAGAAAACATAGTAAAGAAACTATTGAAAATATGAAAAATAAAAGTAATAAAAAAATATTACAATTTAATTTATCTGGAAAACTATTAAATATCTATAAAAGTGCAACAAAAGCTGCTGAAAAAAACGATACAACAATATCCGGAGTTTCTATGGTTTGTAATGGTAAAAGAATTCAGTTGAAAGGATTTAAATACAAATTTGAAGATTCTAATTTTGCTGATTTATTAGAATCAATTCGGGCTTTAAAATGTTAAAAAAAAAAGAATTTAGCTCCTCCGGATGGTTCTGCCCCATCGTTGACAGATTAACAGTCTGCTATTCTACTATTGAATTACAGAGGAATTCATAAGTACTCTTGTGCTTATACTTATATATATTCTACTCTTCAATTTAAATTTATTTTACTCCCCTGTTACAAATTCATCTAAACATTCTACTGAATTAGTTTCTTTAAATAAATTATTAACTCCAATCACCATAACATAAGCATACGAAAGAGACATCAAAACGTATGCTACAAACATGTTTCTTTTTTTATTTGAATTATATGAAATAAGTTGAATTATGTTGAATTCATTAAAAAAAAGTAATCAATCCATGCGATATAAATTTATTTTATGTTACCATCCAATATTGAACAACTGTTCTTCAGATAAAATTTCAACGATATGATTAAATCTGTCTACCAGACTGTTGTATTCTTCTAGTATATTACAAACAATTCCATATTTAATGTCTCCAGCAATCTCGTCGAATACTGCTTCAATAAAGTTCATTCTGTATTTTAATGGATAATATTTCTTGTATACAATTATAGGTACATTAAAATAATTGTTATCCATTTCTTCTCTATATGAAACTAGCCATTTAGTAGTAATTCTTCTTATTTTTTCTTTCGACTCATTAATAGCTTCATTTCTGTATTTAGAATTTATCAATAATTTCTCCGTAGGCTTTAGATAGCTAATTATGTTATCTACGTTTACGGTAGAAAGCATACTCATGATTAACTTATTTGATCTATATTATATACATTTAAGTCAAATAAATCAATTTTATTTTGTCTGTTTTTAACTTATAAAAAATTGATTTATTTAAGTACCTGTACCGATAATACAACCAATTATCAATAATGTTCGTTATCATCTTCTCTAGCTTTAACCTAACTAAGGAGTTTATTTTAGAGTGTTCGGCTACTATTAAGATAGTAGATGTATGCAGTATTCGAAAAGAAATTTACACTTATTTAAAGAAGAATCCAAATTGTGGGTTTCCATTAATTACTAACTATTTGTCTAAAGAAGATTATAAAAATAATAAGAATATGTTACGTCATTTATATTATAAGTTTACAGGCCTAGAACAAAATTATGCGAATGGCAACTGGGGATTTTTAACTGTATATAATCATTCAAGAAACATTGATTTAGTTTTAAGAAAAAGTTTTAGTGCTAATACAACTGATAAAGATTTCTTTAAATTTGAGATGAATAACTTGGTAATAAGAATTTGCAATGTGTTGTTAGAAAATATTAGTATCGTTCCAGAAGAAAGTTTTAAAAAAATTAGACTAGTTGATAAATATATTAATAATTTTATCACTCATCGGTCGGATTGTCGTTTTATTTACCGTTTATATGAAAATAAAGAGATCAGATATCCCGCATTATCTAATGAAGATCTGAATGAATTATTAACTACATAAACGTAAAAAATTAGTATATCTTATTATTGATTATTTTTTTACTCGACATCATGTGAGTTTATTAGTAGTAAAAAATTGAAATAATTGATTATAGTTATTAAGATGACAAATTCAAAGACAAATGCTACCAATAACGAATTAATTAAAAAAGATTTAAGTTTACATCATATTTTCATATATATTTGTTAACAGAATTGGCAAGAAATTATAGTTAACGACATTTCAAATATATCTAAAGAACAATGGCTTGTTGTTCGATTATGCGAAGATTCAGAACCTTATTACTGGGATTTAGTCGGTAGAGATTTATTGCCTCACGATATGGTCTATTGGATTGAGAATGAGTGTATGAGTGTATACGATTGTTAAATATAAATAAGTTAATCTACAATAACTCCAATATAAGGTGTTTTAGAAAATCTAACTTCTATATCATTTTTTGTATTTGTAATTGTGTCATATTCTTTTTTGCATGTTATTTTGAATACTCTAAAGTTATTTTTTTTAAAATCGTATACTTCTTTATTTGAGTTTAATTTTACTATATCTATCATGCCTATATTAAATGGAAATAATCCTTTTTCTTTTGTGCAATTTAGGTAATTAAAATCTTCAGTTAAGTTAGCATAACAGCAAGCTTTCATATAATAATTATAATATGATCTGTTTTTGACTATAGTAGCAAACAAATCATATGTTTTATTCTTTCTTAAACAACATTTATCTTTAACATAATGATTTAATCCGGATTCTAATAAAACATTCACACAATCATCATCTGACGACAATGTTTCACTATAATTTACATTATCATTACTGCGACTACTTGTATTACTAGCATAGCTATCATCACTGCTATTAATATAGCTACTGATTGTATTTACTGAATCATTAATATAGTCGCTAGAATAATAATAATATAAAGAAGAATTACTCGATCCCATTTTTTTGTATTCTTTTTCTATTGTTTATTATTGTTAATATAATATCTAAATTATAATATAACAATGTCTTTAGACTTATGCGGTACTGTACGGATTAGAGATAAATGTCTAGATAGTAAAGACAATAAAGTTCAAATTTGGGATTGTAACAATAGTTCGGAGCAGTTGTATTTATACGACCAATCTAGTAAAACTATAAGACCAAAAGGAAATATTAATTTATGTGTATCTTATAATGGTAGAGAGATTGTATTAGAAGAATATAAAAATAAGCCTAACCAGAAATTTGATTATAATCCATTAACTAAAAGGTTTTCTACTAGCGGAAATACTAAATGTATAGATTTAAAGGAGAGCTCAAATACTAACGGAAATACATTTCAATTAATAGAATGCAAAGAACACATTGCGCAACAATTTGATATGAACACATGTTCTAATGTTTTTAATAAAGATTTACAAACTATGTTGGATCAATTAAAACAACCTGCGTACGACAGTATCGAATCTGATCTTATTCAAAGAATTAATGAGAAAGAAACTATCAATCTTAACGGTGTTAATGTGATTAATGATTTTCTTTTATACTCTTCTTTCTATATGAATTCTTCTGGAGACTATACAATATCTATAACACCTATAGATATTTCAACACCTCCTACAATTAAAACTGTTAGTATGAATCTGTCTCCTTATATAGAACTATATAATACTAATTCAAATGTCGACGATATGTCTAAACCATTAAAATTAAACAAAGGCATAAATATTATTATGATCAGATTTTATGATAAGATCATAATTGATAAATTTAATGTATTGTTTAAAAATATTAAAGACGGGTCTACATTTAATCTAAAAGATGTCGCTATAAATAGTGTTGAAAATATACCTATAAATGAATGGCTGTATATAGATTTATATAACAGACAAAGCGAATTAAATAATATCAGACCTGACATTGAAGATGCTAACAATGATGCTGATTTTGATATATATAATAAATATTTGAATTATACATCTAACCCATTAGCATCCTACAGTAGTATAAATGTCAAAAAAGAAGATTCTAAGTTATCCAAATATAGCGAATGGGTTGGATGTTCTGCTACCTGTGGATTTGATAGTCAAGTAAAATCTCGTTCAGTAATACCTAGTATTTATGGAGGTAGCAATACAGTACCTGTCGGTGAATTAGATATGCTTGAAGATTGTAACAAATTTTGTAGAAGTGAATCTGAAGTGTTTAATACTTGGAAGTCCGAAACGTCATGTCCTGCGAGTTCTATGCCTTCTATAACAAAAAATAAATTTACTCAGTATATAGATGATAAAGGAGTTTCGCAATCATCAGAGTCTGCTATTTTTATAGATAATCTTAGACTTTATACAGCAGATCAGTTAAAAAAAGTGTCATCTCTATGGTTAGCTCCTGACACGACAGATATGAGTGTAGATTGCTATGGTAATGTTTTATCCGATGGTAATATTTTAAGAATAGGAGCTCGTATTTTTTCTAAAGACAGTGTAAGTTATTTAGAATATTCTTCTAATGGTAGATTATCTTTATTCTCTATACAAGAAAATGGGGATTATGCAGAAACTTATATTCTAAGAAAAACACCATTAGCTGCTAGAGTTGGAGAATATTTAATACTTAAAAGCGGAATATTTTCTTTCTATAAAGGAACTAGTTTATTAGAAAAAATAACTATCGGAGGTGTAAATCCTAAAATTTTAATATCGTCATTTTGTATGTTTGTTATCGAATCTGCATCTGTGAATGAAAATAAGGTGTTAAATATAATTGGTAAACCTCCATATGAATTAGCTATAACAGATTTAACCCCAGAATATAAGTTCATGCCTAAGTCTAAAGATATAAATATATCATATTCTATTATTTCTAGCGACACTACTAAACTAAACTTATCTTTCTCGTCGTTAGAATATGTTATAGATAATGAAAAGAAATGGTCTCTCCCTTTAAAAGAAAATGAATTTGTGTGTTTTAACTCTAAAGGTTTTTATATAGGAGATGGTAAAGTTAATTCATTTGAATGTAAATGCAATAATGTATCTCTGTTCTCTCTCACAAAAGAAACTATTGAAATGAAAGATACTAATGGTTATGTTGTTAGATATTATGGGAATATGCCATCTAATTTATTAGATAATGTTAAAATAAAAAGACCTACTATATCAGACGAAGAATCAGGATCATCGATAATATCGTCTAGCGGCAAAGGTATACTAAGATATCAAATAGATGGAAATTTAGTGTTTTATAGTAATAATGTGGCATTATGGGACAGTAGTACTCAAACTAAATTATCTACTCATTATTTTATGTCTGCTACTGGGGAAATATTTATTATGAATGGTACTGAAATAGTATTTAGAAGTAATTATAACGATTCTTCTTCTTCTAGAAGTCTTATGTTTATTATGGATGAATGGTTTGTTGTTTGTAATAAACAAGCGAGTGATACATCGCCATTACAAATTGCTAGAGTATATCCAAATGCTTCGGATTCTATGTCTTTTTCTATGGCGAATGTAGTTAAATATCATTTATCTTTAAATTATGATAAATATCCTAAAATTACAATTAGATCTACTGAAGGAATTGATACTAATAGTACTATGTGTGAAAACGTTATAAACATAACCGAATTCTTAAGATCATATAATTTCATGCAATGCCCGCCTACCGATTTTTTATGTAATTTTACAAAAAATTCAAGTATTAATAATAACATAACGACATTTAATGTAGAAGTTGATGTGAGCTCCGATAGGTGGAAAAACAACGTTTCTACATTTTCTTTAGTCAAATCTGAGAAATCGACATCTCTAAATTATTCAGATTCAGAAGTATTTAAGTATAACGGAAATAAACTTTTAGGGTATTCTGAATTAGTTACTTCTAAATATATAGGAAATAATTCTTCTCCTATTATAAAAGTAAAAACAAGTCCTTCTAAGACAATAACTTGTACACTTTTAATAAAAGATTCAGAACAGGTATTTATATCTTCAATAAGTGCTATTCAATCTTATAGAAATTCTATACTAAACGATAAGAAACTAATAACACCGACAATGTTTTCTATGTTAGGATTCGAAGGAGTCGATGGCTTTGCTATGCATCCTAATTTTTCTATGAGTCCAGACATCAAAAGTAGTTTTTCAAATCCATTAGATTCTATATTGAATACTAGATACGAGATGTTATCTGAGAGTTGTTTAGGACCTAATATATTATCTAAAGACTGTCAAGACGAGAAATCTGTATTAGAAATAAATAATTTCTATAATTCTAATATGAATCTAGAATGTAGAAAAGATTTTAATCATCCTAATTGTTTAGAATATGTTAAAAAAAATAAAGATATAACTAATTTCGTGGATTCATATTGTTCTGAGGGTTTGAATGCATTTGGTAGTAAATGTAAAAATGCTTGTTCTAACTACGAAGGATTACTTTCTAATTGTATTAATAGTAGTACGATCTATTTATTTATATTATTACTTGTATTAGTCTCTATATTAGTTTGTTTTATGTCTTTAGACGCAGTCAAATCTCTGTTTAAAAAGAGCACTACTACTAATACACAAATAAGTCCAAGTATAAAATAAAATATAAACGTATATAAATTACCATCATTCATTTTATTAGTCATGGATTCTAATAACTTATTTTTAGAATTTTGAACAGTCTGTAAATCTTGAATTTTTTTATAATAATCTTTACAGTTTTGGCTGAATATATTGTTTTTACAGAATTTTAGAACTTCTCCAGAATATAATACTATATCCACGTCAGAATCAGTATTAAACATTTCAGCACACCCTTCGCCGGATGCGCATTTATTGACTTCTTTTCTTTTTTCTGATATTTTTATTTTTTCTATAGAGCTTAATATTTTTTTTTTATCGTCGCTAGATAAATACTTATTATCCGAATTCATAGATTTGACTTCGTTAAATATACCACTACATAATTTATTAACTTGATCTTTATTATCAGAACGTTCGCAAACTTCTAAGAGTTCGTCCGACAATAAATAATCTAAATTGTTATCTTCTAAGAAATATGTTGTAGAATAGTTTATGAACTCATCTAAATTTTCTTTTTCTTTATTTTCGGTAACATTTAATATTCTTTCTTTAGACGTTAAAACTTGTTTATAATATAAATCTCTTTGAACTTTTTCGATACTTCTTTTATTAATAGATTTGTCTTTACAAAAATCACTACCTATCCATTCTCCATTGTAATCTGTACACTTATTAGATAGTAAATAATCAGATAGTCTTTTATCTTTTATGACTAATTCTTCACATCTATTTATTTGATCTGTTTTTTCAAAATTATATTCGTTTTTACTTACATCATAAGTAGTACAATATATGAAGTCTCTTCTATCTTTAATGTTTTTAACGATATCAACTAACACATTTAAATCATTTGATTTTATCGAACTTTTATTAGATTCATTTAAAATTGTGTTTTCTAATTTTTCACAAATTTTAGATTTAAATAAGGTAGAACTTTCTAAAGAGCATTCTTTTTCTACTTGAGAATTTACTGCTGATTTTAAAATACCACAAGATATGTCCGAACATTTAGAAATAATAGGAATCAGAAATAGAATATGATTTATATCCAAACTATTTTCGTTTAAATTTTCAACATTTAAGAAGAAATTTAAGAAATAAGATTCTACTCTTTCTTTAATAAATTTAATTGTTTCATAATCATTACCACTGTCACTATATAAGTATTCTATAAAGTTGTCGATGTTTTCACTACTTTTACTATTTTTAATTCTACTATTCATACCTGTATGATATTTCATGTAATTATCACTATCTTCATTTAAATCTACGAACATTTTCTTTATTTCAAATCTTAGAGAATCAGAAAATTTAGAATTTTTGAATAATTGTTTACATCTTTTGTTAGAATAAATATTAGTTATATTATCTCCTGTACAATTATTCACAAAGTATGATTCATCTAAAGACAATAAAGATGTTAAAAGCATAGGATTAAATTTATATATGAATTCGTCAATTAGTTTATTTTCAATACCAATACCAGTTTTAAGTAAAGGCATAAACATTAAATTCAAAGTCTCCGAGCCATACATAAATTGCAATTTTGTCGTATCAAAAGAAAAATCATTCATAAAACAATGAACACCTGATTTTAAATTTAGATTAATTGAGTGAGAATAAAAGTCTTCACTAGTAGGGCTATGTAAAGATCTTTTTACAAACACATTGTCTATATACGTAGCTATTTGGCTGCCTTTAAATATAATTGAGTAAATACTATTTTCTATATTTTCTTTCAACTCTATATAAAATATTTGTCTTGCTATGTAGAATCCAGGTTCTAAATTTAATTCAGCAAGTGTTATTGACGTGCTTTCTAAATAGAAAATACCATAAAAAGTACTATTACTTAAGTCTAAAGAAGACATTGAATCTTTATCTTTACATTTATAAATTAATAAAACAGTATTCGCATCTTTTTGAGCATTGCTTACTATTTCAACTCTAGAGTTGTCATTTTTTGATAAGAAATCTAAATTATCTTTATGTAAAAAATTAGGTTTTAGTTTCGTCAATTGTTTATCAGTATCGATAATATTAGTTTTAAAACATTTATTATTTGCATAACATTCATCTAGGTTTTTTATATCAGTGTCTAGATTATATGTTAAAGTGCCGTTACCATCATTGATATATCTTTTGTCTTTTAATAAAACATAATCACTACCATTACTTTGTGTGCTTTTAATAAATATTGAATCTGATTTATTTAATATATCTGGATTATTTGTCATAATGGTTTTATTTTTATAAACTCCCAAGCAATTTTCTCTAGAATTACATTCGTTAATTGCATTTTGTTCATTTTCTGTTTCTAGAATATTAATCAATTGCAAGTCCGAATTCTCATCTAATACATTGTTTTCTATTTTTTTATATATAAAGTTCATTTTATATTATATAGTTAAAATGTGGAAAGATTCAATAGACACACTCTTATATAAAGTAGCATATAAAAAAGAAGGATGGGCAAATATTTTTGTAAAAGCAGGAGCTAAAGAAATTGCACAGGCCGGTGCTAAAGAACTTGTTCAAGTAGGAGCTGAAGAATTGGGACAAGCTCTTACAAAAGAAGGAGCTCAAAGTTTATTAAAAGAAGGTACTCAAACATTTTCTAAAGAGACAGGTCAAAAACTATTTTCTGAAGGTTCTCAATCAACTGTTAAACAAGGAAGTCAAGTTCTTACTAAAGAATTTTCAAGTGCAGCTACTAAAGAATTATCTCAACAAGCTTCAAAACAAACTTTACAATCAGGAGCTTCGGCGGCGGCTAAAAAAGTTGCTGCTGGTGGATTAGTATTAGGTACATTTTTAGCTTTAGATAATATTCAAACGACAGATACTAATGGGGATGGAATTATAGACGAAAAAGATAAAAGTCTTTTTGATAAAGGTGTGGGTAAAACAGCAGAACTTACCGGTGATGTTCTTGGAGGATTAGCTGGTGGCGTTGCTGGTACCGCTGGGGATATTGTAAGTAATGTATTTGAAGGGCTGGGAATTGACATCGAAGTAGTAAAGGGATATGCGTGGAAGATATTCTATTTTATACTTTTTATAATCGCATTACAAGTTTTATCGTTTCTTTATCCACTTAGAAAAATAATCGGTTTAGGTGAGAATAATAAGAAGTTTAATTTATATCATTCTATAATTAAAAAAGTTTAATTTAAAACTTTTGTTAAAATAACTTATCTTCTTTTTTTATTTTATTTATAATATACTATGACTAGCTTATACTCTTTAATAATTTTATGCATAATATTAGTTTTAATTGTTTTGTACGTAAATATAGATGGTAATTCATTTACTTTAACAAAATTAGCAGATAAAGAAATACTAAATATAATAGAAGGAGGGTTTATTGATGGTGGATTAGAAGAAGAAAAAGATAAGAATAAAGAAATAGTAAAAAAAGCGATAGAAGATGTATTTAAAGATTCAACTTCTGATGAAACTGGAGAAAAAAGAAAAAGATTTTACGAAGGAGATATTAATTGGAAATTTACAGATGCTAATGATAATTATGATTGTTGGGTAAATTGGGATTATGCGTCAAGAGGACCTGGTGGCGATCCTAAAAAAGATAAAATATTAAAAGATAAAATTGCTAAAACTATTGTAAGAAAAGATGGCCGTCCTTGGTGTGCTGTCGATAGAATTACTTCTGAGAAAGAGAGAAGAGAATTTGATAAGCCTAAAGAAGTTATGGATTATGTAAATCAGTATACTGGTAATGTTTGGGGATTGGTCGGAGCTGTTGGGTTGGGACTTACAGAAGAATTAATAATGACTTCTTTAAAAAAGAGCGCCGCTAAATCAGCTCAATTAGCAGCAAAGAAGACTGGGCAAGAAGCAAGCGAAAAAGCCATAAAAAAAGTCGGACAAGAATTACAGGAAGATTTGGGTAAGAAATTATTTAAAGAAAATAATGAAAAAGTAGCAAAGGAGGGTTTAGAGAAAGCTCAAAAAGAGTTAGCTGAAAAAACTTTCAAATCAAAACAAAAAAAATTGTTTAAAGAAATAAATGAAGAAATTTCTTCTAAGTTATCAAAAATAAATAAAGCTTTAAGTACTGACGGATTAAAAAAATTGCAGAAAGAAATATTAGAAAAATACGGAACTAAAAGCATATCGTCTATGAAAGATGATTTTTTAAAGAAAAGTTTTAATACTATAAGATCGAGTGTGGACGGTGTTGCTATTAGTAAAATAAAAAACTTAGTAAAAAATAAAGTGTACTATGTGATGTTAGATGTAAATAAGAAAGCATCTATTACTTCTTTAGGCAAACAAATAAATACAAAGCTGCTAAACAAATTATTAAATGAGGCTAGGGAATCTATAGCTCAGTTAGTGTATAGTAAAGTTATAAAATCATTCAAATCTCTATCAGATAACATAGCTAAATTAGCCACTAAATTAATATGGAAAACATATTCGGTTAAATTAAAAATTATGTTAGGACTTTCTACATTTTTCAGATCTCAAGCAAAGACATTTCTTTCGATAGGAAAAGCATTAATGAGAAGTGGAGATAATATGGCTAAAATGACATTTAAGTTAACTAAGTTGGGATCTACTATGGCTAAATCAGCTATTAAAAATGGATTTAAAACAACTATGAAAGCAGTTGGTAAATTATGGTTGAAAATGAAACCTGGACCCATGGCATTGTTTGACATAATGAGCTTTGCTTTGGATATGGCAGATGTTGGAGGATATAATGCATATATGAGTACTGAAGATTTTAATAAGGCTGTTGAACAATCAAACATAGATGCAAAAAAAGCATTTCAAGATAATGTAATAAAACAAGAATGGTATAAAGATAGTGGAGTTAATGTAAAAAATATAGATTATCCTAGAATTTTAGATCCTACGATTGATATATCTACAGAAGAATTACAATTAGCTATTTCTGAAAAATACGAATTATTGTTTAAGTTAGCAGATATAGGAGAAAGGCATGTAGCACTAAAAGCATACTTCGATAAAATGGAAACTGATATTTCTAGCGGCAAACTAAAGATGGAAGATTTTGAAAAAGAAGAAATAATGAAAGAATACAATAAACTAGTAGATATAGATTCTATAGAAAGTGTTATTAGAGTAGATAATTGTAGTAAGGTAGGTGGTTTATTATACGGAGATGACAAAATGTGTACTTATACAGAGAGTGTATGTAATAATCTTTACAAATGGCCTTTATCTGATGACAGAGATGAAGATATTTATGCAGAATTTAAAAATGGAATTTGTATTCAAGGAAATCAAGATATAAGAAATATGTGTGATGGTTTAAAAGCTACTTGGAATGTTAAAGAAAATAAGTGTAATTTAGATAAAAAATGGTGTTTGAGTATGGGAGCTGAATTTAATTCTACTACTAATGTTTGTACTATACCTTTGTCGCAAGAAGTAGTAGAATTTATATTCGGTACATCAGTTACGAGATTGGCGAAAGAAGTTGGTAATGTTGGTATCAGACCTGCAGTTGAATTAATGAATGTTGTTTTAGATCCTCCTACCGTTACTGAATACGTAGGTACTATAAAGAGTGAGAAAACTAGTAAATGTTTTTCTTTAAATACGAGTTCTTTTCCATTTAAAATAGAGTTACAAACATGTAATGAAAATAATAATAACCAAAAGTTTTATTATAACCCGCAAACAGGTTTAATAGTAGCAGACGCTGTTAAATATAAAGATAGGTATTTATGTGCAGAAAGACCATACAGTGAAGGAGAATCTTTGTATATGAATTATTGCGATTCGTCTGCAGCTACTGAACAGATATGGGATGTAGATACAAGTTTGAATTTAATAACTCATAAGAATACAAATGAAAGTTTATATGCTAACTTAAATGGCGTTAAAATCAAAACAAATTCTACTAATCCTTCTTTAGGCGAAAAAAAATTAATATTTGGAAAAGTACAACGGAAAGATCAGGCTGAATTTAACAAAAAGATAGCTACTGGTTTTATGAATGTCGTTACTATGGGGCAGATTGACTGGAGCCCTGTGATAATGTCCGGTAGTGTTATAATGGAAATGATGTCTACTATTGAAAATGTAGCAAGAGGATTTTTAGATGTATTTGTAGATAAATGTGACACATATTCTTACAATAATGATACTATACAACAATCAACACAGGCAACAACTACTAGTTCTACAACAAATGTAACAACGACAACTCCAGCACCGGCACCTGTTCCAATACCAACAATTATACCAGTACTTGCGACACCTGTCGATAAAATATATTGCGGAGAATTTAAAATAAGAGACAAGTGTTTAGATGCAACAAGTAACCCGACAAATGGTACTAAATTACAAATATTTAATTGTGACGGGTCGAAAGAACAGAAATTTCAATACACTTCTAAAGACAACACCATAAGATTAGTTTCTGATAAAACTAGATGTTTAGATATACCAGGAGGAAATATGACTGACGGAACTAATATTCAAATGTGGGATTGCAATGGATCAGATCCGCAGAAATTTATATATGATCCAACCACTAAAAGAATTCAATCAAAAACTAACACAAATAAATGTTTTGATTTGATCGGGGATAATAGTGATGATAGAAATAATTTCCAATTATTGGGCTGTAAAGATCACAGGGCACAATCATTCAGTGCGAATGAATGTACCCCAAACATATTAGAAAGTATGGCATCTGATTTAGCTGACGTGGTGATAGCAGTCGCTACTAGTGCAGGTACATCATTTTTAAATTCTCTTAAATTTTGGTAATATTATGTGTTAATCAGATATTAAAATGTTAGCATACAATATAATTATACAAGTATGGCTTTGAGTGATACGGAATATAAAAAATGTTTCGACATAAATAAATCTAATAATAATAGTGTTTTTTATAATAATAATAAACTAGCATTTAGATCAGGTATATCTAAAAGTGGATTTGGATGTATTTCAGATAGACCATCCAATTACATTTCTTCTGACGGTACAGGAAAAAGTGGTTTAAACACTGACGGAGACTGTAACGATAACGGTGGTGAAAATTTATCAAACGAACCTACTCATATATTATACAATAATGATGTTGCTAAATTAGATAGATTAAGAAATGGCAAAAAATGTTTAACATATGATGATACAAAAAAAGTTTTAAATACTGTAGATGCAACAGATATACTTGATTTAACTACTGGATGGGAACATACTAAAGATAAACATTTATGTAGCTATGTTTCGTTTTCGTTAAATCAATGTTTAAAAGTAAATGACGATGGGTCTGTATCTGTTGAAACAAGACCTAAAAGAAGCGAACCTACTAATATGAGTTTTGTATGGTCTAAAGAAGGAAATGAATTAAAAAATGTAAAGACAAATAAATGTTTAGATATATATAATAAAAAAGTTATAGATTGTGTAGGTCCTGTTAGACATTTAAGATGGGAATTTGATAACGGGTTATTGAAAAATAAAAGAACTAAAAAATGTTTAGATAGTGATGGTTCATCGGTTTATACGGGAGATTGTTCTCAAAGTAATCCTTTTATGAAATGGGATTTAATTAATAATGGGACTAAGATTAAACATAGATATTCTAATAAATGTTTATCTGAAAAAGCAGATAACGGGAAGACTGTGCTATATATGGAAGATTGTGATTGTAGCGATAAAATACAAGTAGGCCAGCCTTCTGAAAAAGGTTACAGAGATTATTTAGATAGATTAGATGGTAGTTGTAAAAATTTGACTAATTGGGGTTACGATAGTGCAAGTGTTAATTGTTTAGAAATGGCGTATGAAAATAATAATCTTATGAATAATTTTATAAAATGGTGCGACAGCAAACAAAATAATGCAAGTGTTAACAAATATTGTATGGAATTTTTAAAATATGGGGATTTGATTCAATATTATTCAAGATTTTGTACAGAAAAAAATAATGATGTTTTAAAACCTATTTGTGCGAGAATAGTTAAAGATAATGAACAATTAATGATTGACGATACTACAAGAGAATTTATTAAAATAAGATGGGATGAAGCTATGATGAATGCGTGCAATAAAGCTCTTATTTTTTCTGAAGACAATAAAAAAAAAAATACATTTAAATGGAAGTATACGACAAATGAAAACGATAGCGATTGTTTAGTAAAATGGACATATTTATCTGCAGATGGTAGTAAGCAATTAGTCGAAAGAATAAGTAGTGCTGGAGATACTGGATTTTGGTGTCCCATCGCTTCTGGTAAAGATGATCCATTGCTTAAATGTTCAAGTCATATAAAAACTGCTATATTAAGGTCGGAGGGTACTTATGTAACTGTAAATGATATTTGGAAAGATTTAGGTGGAAGAACAGATCTACCTATTAGATTGTATAAAAAACTAGTTTTATTATATGATAAGGATTGGGCGGGAATGAGATCATATATAATAAATAACTTTGTCTCTAATGGAAGCAATAATATTCATTTAGCTAATTTTATATTATTTTATGCGGGAGCCCCTGTCAAAATAGAAGATAAAACCCCTACAGATGTTAAATATTTTAGCAGTAATGGAGATAACTATATAGTAAAAACCAGTAATTATGATAGATCTACAACATATACAGCTCAAGGAACTGTAGAAAAATTTCCAGATATAAAATATAATGTATTTGTAAAAGATGTTAAATATTCAGTATCCCCTCCTTTAGAAAATTTATCCTTTGTAGATAATAATGGCAGTATTGTTAGTATTAAATCGAATGGATCCATATTAAACCACACTTTAATTTCTTCTTTCGGCAATCCATTAGACAGTATTATATCAGAAGTTTCAATGCATAAATATTGGTATTATATACTTTTTATTATAGCTGTTTTGGTATTTACTTTGTTTAAAGAATCTTTCTTAAACATATTTAAAAAAAAGTCATCGGTTTCAAACAATCAATTGAAAAAAGATTAATAATACTTTTAAGAAAATGCTAAATATTGTATATATAATATAGAAAAATGTCTATTCAATTATTTGTTATATTTTTTCTAACGATTATAAATATAATTATTTATATAAAATATAGTCATATATTGTCATGCGAGGGAGTTGAGGATTTATGCTCTTTATCTAAAAAAAATAACAATATAATTATTCAAAAAGAAGATAAAATAGAAAATGTTAGTTTGTCGAAAGAAAAAATAAGAAATACGAATAGTAAATATACTAGTAAGCAAATTGATGATATATTTGAATTATGTAATCAAATACTGGAGTATGATAAAACAGTAAAAAAAGAAGATAAACTTCAAAGCTCAATTATAATTTCTATAGACAAATTGATTAAATTTTATAAAGATCAAAAATTTTCTGATTTTGATTCAATAATATCTTCTCTAAAGTTTATACTTAAAAGTGTATATATAAATAATCCACATTTAATACATTTAAGAATGATTATTACTTAGTATCTGGCTCCTGAGCCTTTGTGTAAATAGTAGATTGTTTAACTTCATGTGAAGAAGCATTAATACTAGTTACCTTAATCTCTAGAGCATCTTCTGGTACTCCTTCACTGTCAATTTTTGATCCCGTATCCGAAATTTCTACTTCGGATTCTACAACAATACCTTCGTCGTCTTCTGTAATTTTAGTAATTGTAGTATCATACACACCATCTAAATTTTGTTTCTTATATTTAACGAAATTAGGATGATCCTTACCATAACGCTTAACATTTTTAGTCTTTAGCTTCTTCACGCGTTTAGAAAGAAGTTCCTTTCCTGTTTTAGCGTCGTCTTCCTGTTGCTTAATAATGTTTTCTAGAATAGTTGTATTCTTATTATAAAAATTCATTCGTTCTCGATTTTGCTTAAAGCTTCCTAGCAAATTCCATTTATTATTAGTTAAAGTATAAATACTAGTAATGACTTTATTCTTATTTTTTTCAACAAAATCATTACATTCTTCTAAAGAAGAGAAAGAATCATATACATTTAACGCAACTTCAATGTCAGGCTTTTCATTATATAAATACATAACAGCTTCTCTCAATTTATCATAATTAACATCATAATACATTTGAAATCTATTGTATGTATCATTAGGGACATTGTTATAAATATCTTCGTTGCGGGAAAGTACACGTTCTGGATCTTTTGTTTGTCTGTCTTTAGAGAAAGAATTAACTGCATGAGTGTTAGGATCAAATTTAAATAATTTATTTAAGAACTTATTAATGACTTTTTTTTCAGCATCTGTTTGCTCTGAACATAACTTTAGTCGGTCATTTTCCATTCGATCCAAGTCAATAGATTCGACATCCTTAAAACAATTTAATACATAATCATTGGCATAATTAGTGGCCTTCAATTCTAATTCTTCATCAATCTCAATATCACTTTCTTTACTTTCGCATTCATCCACATCCTCTACATTTTTCTTTTCCTTTTCTTTTAAGATAAATTCATTAAAAATTTGATTAAATACTTTAGATTTAAGTTCAGAATTGTGTTTATCTGGATGTTCCTTAATAGTTAAATAATCATTAGTATCTAATTGTACATCCATATTATCTTCATCTACATTATGTTCTTTGCACATTTGATATGTAAATCCAATCAACCCAGTGGTTAAGAGTTTTGTCATATATTTTTCACGTAAATTTGTAAAAGAAAGGCATGTATATTTTTCATCTCCATAAATAGTAGATCCGTATGGGTTTAACTTTTTTTCAATTTCACATAATTCTTCTTCAGACATTTTATTGATAGCATCGGGATTGCTTTCTAACTCTTTAATTAAATCTTCGATAGTAGAATCCATGGTTTTTAAACTTTATTACAAATAGTTTAATATATAACAATCTGTATGTATATTTAATTTAAATTTTATATTTAATATGTTAATAACTCTTTGACTATGAGCACATTAGAAAATATACACGATATTATAGATAAGAAGATTTCTATTTCTTTAGACACTTACAAACTTTTGAATAAGTCGTTAGAAAATAATAAACATTTGAAAAATAAAGATTCTGTAGATTATATTTTCAATAGAAATTTGTTTACTTTAAATGTTAATAAAGATATCCTTACAAAGTCTATAGAGGAGTATGAGATATCTTCTACTCATTTCATATTTACTTATAATAAAATTATTTTAATGGAAGAGATAAATAATAAGCCAGAAAGTTATAAATTGTACGAGGCTTATGAGATGCATTCTAAAAATATAGAAGAATCTTTTTTAAAAAATTCTATAAAAGATTTAATTAATATTTTTAAAAGTAATAACTACGAATACAAATCGTATAAAACTATAGGAAATAAATTAATGTTATGTAATTATGGTAATATCTCCATGAGAAATAAAAGCAGACTAAAAAAAGTATACGAAGATTATAAATTATTTATATCTAAATGCAACATAGTAGATAACTTAGATAAATTTATAAATTCTATACATAGTTTCTTTAAAGTATATGTTCGCGACGAAGATAACATTTCTGAATTTGTGGAATATATAAACAGATATAATAAGTTATATTTATCTATAGACAAGGATGCCGAACCTGTATATGACGTATGTGATTGTGGAAATAAAATGATAATACAATCTAATACTAGCGAACTACTATGTGTAAGATGTGGATACGTAATGTATTTGATAGGCAGTGTAACAGAAGAAAACCAATTGTTCGCTCAAGAAGGAAATAGAGTTTCTCATGGTTCTTACGACCCCGCCAGACACTGTAAATTTTGGATCGAAAGAATTCAAGCTAAAGAAAGTACTATAATCCCGGAAGAGTATATAGAAAAGATAAAAAGAAGCATTAAAAAAGATAGAATCGATAACTTGAAAAGTATAACTGTTAAGCAATTTAGAGCATACCTGAAGCAGAACAATTTATCTAAGTTAAATGATCATATACCTTTAATCAAAAAAATAATAACTGGTTATATACCTCCACAGTTGACTTATAGAGAACAACAATTATTGTTTATATATTTTGACAAAGCTACTAAATCTTACGACAAAATTAAACCCCCTAATAAAAAAAATAGTTTGTATTATCCATTTCTTATTTATAAAATATTAGACATTATTATTACCGACGAAAGTAAAAAAAATAAATTGCTGTCATGTATCCATTTGCAAAGTTATGAGACTTTAATAGATAACGATAAAATTTGGTATGGCATTTGCGAACAAAATGATTGTTTTAACTACAAAGCTACTGATAAAACATATATTGTATAATATATTACATAATTTTATGGAATCTAATGGATCTTCTCAAATAACACCAATAGTATTTGTAATGGGAATTACTATTATTACTTATATATTATATAAAATTATTCAATACATAGTATGTTGTAGATGTTGTAAAAAAATTGATTCTGAAGTTTAAATTTAAAAAATGGGTTCGATTCTATCTTCAGTAAACTATATGTTCGAATTAATTTTCGATTCGTTTACCCCTACAAACAGAGTTTGTTCAACATCATATAAATCATCTAACTACTATAATAACTATAGACTTGAATCGTATTTCTTAACAGCGTCTCCGGTACCTGTATTAGAAGAATTATCGATAGAAGAATTATGTTATGTTCATGGCATGAAAAAAGAAGAAATAATGTATGAATTAGAATTTGGATCAATCTAACTCTCATTAACTTAATAAATAAAAATAGTTAATATCTAGTAATTTTATATATATTGTATATATTTGAGTCTGCCTTTGATATATTTTTTTCTAGTTTTTCTAAGACATCTATCATAACAGATTTAACCGATTCATAATCTTTCATAATAGAATATCTATCCATTATATCTTTTCTTACTTTGAATACCATTCTACTCACAGAAGAATAAAATGTTATGAAAAATTCATCGCTAAAATTACTACTTTTAGGAGTTTTATGCCATATTTCGTTATAAATAGAATCAAATAATACACGTATTAAATAATCTGTATTTTCGATCTTATTTTGATTTCTTACATATGACTTTAACATTTCTAACATTCTATGCCTAATGTTACCTACCTTTACCGGTTCGAATATACCTAGATCTGACATATCTTTTTTATTGTTATATAAGCTAGGAATCATGGTTGATAAATTGTCTAAAGAAGATTTATTAACATTATTAACAACAATAGCGTCTACAGTATTTAAATCTGGTTGAAATAATTGTAAATTTTTGTATAACGGAAATAGTCCACATACCTGAATAATATTTTCACCCAATATATTTTTTCTAAATACTAAACATAAAATATCACCATTTAAATCTTCTATGCTTGATTGATATATATCTACCCAGTTATGAATTATAAATGAATTATTTACTAACGATATCGGAGATAAATAGTCTTCTTCTATGTCTTTAGATATAGTTGTTGTTTTCTCTACATATTTCTTATTTATGCCCGATTCTGAGCTTATTATTTCAGAATTTGTAATATTCTTTATACTATAAACAAAATCTCTAAGATTGCTTTCTTTATTTAATTTGTTATAACTTTTATGTTCGCCAATACAAATATAAAGATTTTTATTATAAGTATTTTTGTAAGATTCTATACATTCATTTAAAAATAGTTCATCGGAAATATCAATATTTTCTTCACCATTAAATGATTTGAAACTAATATTTAGTTTAAGAAATGATAAAATCTCATTTACACAATTAGAATCTTTATAATTTAAATATAATGAATCGCATAAATTTTGAAATCTAAAATCTGTATATAGATCATATTTTACTTTTTTAGATATATATGTGTTTACTTTAGATTCGACTGTATTAGATTTATTTGTATCGACGTAATTGCATAATATTTGCCTATTCAATGCTTTTAATTTTATGTTCGAATTCATAATAAATAATATAATATTTTTATCCATATCTGTGTAATTTTCATCATTCATAATATGATTTGATATGTAAGCAGCTACCATACTATCCGGATGTGATTTTATAAGAATTTCGTTAAACTTTTGTAAATTTTCTTTATTTTTAATAAATTCATTTACTTCTATCGACTCAGTTTTATGAATAAAATTATTTATATATTTCAAAGAATTTTTAATAACTTCTTTTGTGTTGTCTGTAACATCTATAAATTTTCTCTTCATAGTTTCACTTACCATTGATTTATAGTCACTTTTTTTAGAAACATTTATATACTCGTCGCAAGAAATAATATATCTTCTGATTAAATACATGTTGTTTACATCATTTTCATAGGGAGGTAAAGTTATAGCATCTCTCCCATTTACATTTTCAGAAATATTATTAAATTCTTCTATAGAGTTAACTAACACTTTTAATATTTTTTCTAACTCTTCATACATTATATGATGTATATTAATTAAAGTCTTATTCTATATCAATAATAAAATATTATTATCATAAAATGGCTAAATATGCAAATGATGATATGTTCATTCCTGTAATGCCAAGAATTTTAGATCCTTCTTTAAAATTTACAGAGAATTCTATTTTAGATAGTTTAGAAAAAAGTAGAATTAACTTTAAAGAAGATAGTTTAAAGAAAAAAGAAAGTCATATTATTGATATGCCTGTAGTAGCAACAACTCCTGTACTTACTGAGAAAAAATCAGTTATAACTGTTATTGCTAAATATAAAATTCATATAATATTATTAATCAGCATTATTTTATTAGTAGTAATTATTTACTATGTTTACAAAAAATATAAAAGCGATAAAAGTACTAAAGTTGATATCGAACCAGACATTTCTTCTAAAGATAATAAAAATATAGAAAGTGAAGAAAAGGTAGATAATAATAAAATATCATCATATTTATCTAATTATATAAATACTGATGATGAAGATAGCGATGAAGATATCGATGAAGATAGTTACGAAGACAATGAAGAAAAAAAAAATGTAAAATTAGTTGAAAGAAATAATAAATCTGTTGATGTGTTTGAAAATATTGAGATTGAAGAGGTTGATATTATTATCCCTAAGAATTTATCATCAATTGAAGAGATTGAGGACGATAATATTGTAGATGAAGACTGGGATACAAATAGTGATTTTCAAAAAGAAATAGAAAATTATGACGAAAAAAAAGAAGAAAGTGAAGTTAGTGAAATGGATACATTGCTTACCGATGCCGAACCACAAGATGACAATCCTATCGATATTTTTAATAAATACAAATAATTAATTCAGGCATATCTTTTTGAATTAATTAATTTATTTTTTTTATTTTATGTTATTTCGGCTAAACAATTAGTATTATCATACCATTATTAATTTTCAATTGAAAACAAGTAATAGATATATAATAGAAGCTATAAGCGTCATTACAACAAAGTAAGCATTAAAAAACAATGAGCACTCCAGTAAAGAAAGTATTAAAAAAGAAAGTACAGCGTACTGAAGCAGTCGCTACCGAAGTAGTTAATGAGCCTGTAGAAGCTCCAGTCGAAACTCCTGTAGAACAAGTAGATAATGTAGTACCTCCTACAGTTGCCGAAGTCGAATTAACTGGTTTTATCCCAAGTTCGCGAGTTCATAATTATGTAAGTGGCGTTAAGCTTAATAAAGAGTATGACGATATGGTAACCTCAGTTAAAACTAATGGAGTCGGATCTGTTAGTTTATCAGAAGAAGATCTACAATCAGTTAGTAAACGAGTAGAATCAGCTGCTGCTGATAATGCAGCTGTAAACGATATGCTTGCTAAAATTAATTCAGGTGCTGAATTATCTACAGTTTTATCTACTGAAGATCAATCTAAAGTAGGTGAGTTAATTAAACAAATTGAAGTTAAAAATGAAAAGAGTGAAGAAAAACAACCAATTAATATTAATGATATTACAGTTTCTATGTTGACTAAGCGTTTAGTTACTCCAGACGTAGCTGCCGTTGAGATCATTAGTAAGAAGCGCGCTAAGTTTAGTAAAGAATCTTTCGATGTTCTATCCACATTTAGTGATATGGTTATTTGTGAGGTAGCTAAATTTACGCTAGATCGTCTAGTAGAAGTTGGAAATAGTACGATCGAGCCTAAGTATATCTTTAGTTCGAAGGTAAATGAAGGTGATCTATATGGTTATTACAGCAATCTACCTTCTTATAAAAAGGCAGAGAATGAAGTAAAGGATGCGGAAGCTGTTAAGGAAGCAGCTAAGAAGGCTAAGAAGGAAGCTGCTAAGAAAGCCAAGAAGGCAGCTAATCTTTCTGGTGAAAATGTTGCCGATGATACAGAAGAAGTTGAAGATGTTGAGGAAACTGAGGTTGAAGTTGATACAACTAATGAAGAAGTACCAAATACTGATGTTGAATGTAAAAATATTAATTTTAAGTTTTATATTAAATCAATCGTTTATAAGCTTAAAGAAACAAATCCTAGTTATACTAATGCTAAAGTAAGTGATCGTTTTCAAACGTTATGCAGTGATCTTATCCTAGATATTCTTGATGATGCTGTTGCTCTTTCTCAAATTATTCTACAGGTTATGAGTACTAAGACTATCTCTGCTAAGTTATTTAAGTCGTGTCTATACACAAAATTATATTGTTTGCCTTCTTACGAAAGTGTAAAATCTAAGCTAGATGCTAAGTTCTAAGTTAAATCATTTATTAAAATAGTTGATTTTTTTTTAATATATATACTTCTGATCTAATCTAAAAAGATTTTAAGAAATGTCGTGCTCTGGTAATGGAAAATGCTTTGAAGCTTTTAGCTGTGAATGTAATTGTTTTGAAGACTGCGAGTGTGATTTCGATTCGGAATGTGAATGCGAACATTTGAGTGACTGTTTTTACATAGAAAATCCAATTCATAAAAATTGTACAATTTACTGCAAATACCAAAACAATTGTTGTTCTTTAGTTAAATGTGGGAATGAGTTCTTTTGCAAAAACAATATACCTAAATTTGTTTTCGATAAAAATGGAGGGATTTGTGACGGCTGTTATTTACAGGTCGGTAAAATAACAGATACGAACAGAGTTGAGGAATGTGACATTTGCTTTGAAAGTAAAAAGATCATCTCTTTGGAATGCGGTCATCCTCTGTGTGCCGATTGCCACGAGAATTGGTGCAAGGCTAATGAGGACAGACCGTGTCCATTTTGTAGAGCTATAAATTAATTCTTTGAATTAAATATAGTTTTTTTTTATTAGTATAGAGATAACATATGAATTCAATTAATTTATACTCTGTTTCTGTTCAAGAAGCTATATCAACTTTATCTAATAAAAAAGTATTGTGTGAAGCTGGTGATAGATTTTTTACCTCTCAGTGTAAAAAATTAAATAAAGATATTTTGTATGTGGATTTTAATAATTTGGGATGTGTGGATAATCATTCAATTTTGTCTATTATAGAAAAATTTAAATGGAATAAAGATGTTTTAATTATTCTAAATACTGAGCATATTGTAACTGGCGTTCATGTAGATATTGTATCTATAATCAATCTATTAGTCAAAAGAAAATATAAAAATGTTAATATTTTGTTATATGTTGGCGGTCCTGAATATGCAATTAAACATGACAATTATATTAAAAAATTATTAAAGATATGTTTGAATGCTTCTTCTAAAAAAATATTTGATTGCGGTGTTTATTTAGAAGAATGTTCAACATTAATAACAAGTAAAACACTTCAATCTAAATCTATAACTAAGACTAGCTTTATGACATATATCAACGCGAATCCTAAGTTAAAGTCTAATATAGATAGTTATGTAAAATATAAGCAATTATTTATAGAAAAGTTAAAAAAGGTTATGAGAGTAATGCCGTTAGTTAACTACAATGATACCTATAACGAATCACACACATTTATATCAACTACTGTATTTAACAATAATATTAAAAACAAATGGTTAAGTTTGTCAGTAATAAGTACTAGAACTAATTTAAGTAGCTCTAAATTAGATTTGATTAAACAATTTATTTCTTCTAACGACAAAAGTATATCATTTAACAGTACCTTGGATATATATATAAAAAAAGGATTTCTAAAGATAAATTTTGAAAATGTATCGAGTATAAGTAAAGTAGATAATATACTAAAATTATTTATTTTGTCTATAGAAAAATTAATACCTTCATTTAACGAAGAAATACAACTATATACTAAAAAAATAAGTGATACTAGTCATAATAAAAGAGTAAGATTTAGTACTAAATTATATTATGATAATGACATAAAGAAAGGAGGTGCTCGTAAATATAAAAATGGAAAGCCTATAGGTGTGTTAAAAAAAAAGTCTAAGTATTTATAAACAATAGATGTGATAACTGTGATAGATTCGTAGTGATATGGTTTGGTAAAATTAGTCTATAAATAGTTTATATAATTGTTCTCTGATATTTACAATTTCTTTGTTTAGTGATTGATTTGATAAAATTTGAATAAATTTATTTTTTGAAGATTCGTCTATTATGAGTTGTAATGAAATGTATTTATCGTAGTTTAATTTTGATTCTAAGTCATTTAAATCTTTTAGTAAGACTAATAAATCTTTTTTTTGAATTGTTAATGCGTTAATTATATATTTGAAAAATTTAGATAAAAGTAGTTGGGAGGTAGTTGAAAGTTTTGAAAAATTTTGATTTGCTATAAATTAGTATATATCTATACTGATATATATTATAAATAAATAATTAAATAATACTATAATGCCGATTTATATCGTATCTGTGAATCCAATAATATTTATTGTATCTTATCTATATTCATGTTGTAAAAAATTAGAGTTAGATAATATCGAAAATGATAGTATATTTTACTATGATTATTCTTTAGACAACTATGATAATCATAACTCTTTTATAAAATATTTTACATTCATTCATGATATATGTATAACTTTAATAAGACAAACAAAAGATAATGTTAACTCTATTTGTTTTTTGTTAGAGAAAGATTTTAAAAAAATAGGCTGTTATAATTTTTCTGAAGACAGAATAGAAATAAATTGCTATAAAATGGTTCTAAAACATAAATGGGAAGATAAGGATGTTAAAGGATTTAATCACTGTATTAGAATATATTCAAATGGAGTCATAATACATAGTACGAAATTGTTTAAATTTATATATAAAATTGACAAAAACGGTATTATGGATAGAAGACGATTTTAACGTATTTATCAAAATATGTATACAAAATTGATTTTTAAGTACAGTTGTATATTATAACACTGATACTTGTCAAATAATTGACTATGGAGCATACTGGGACACTTTACGAATCTTTAACATTTAGAGAGCACGTTAGATTGCGCCCTAATAGCTATATAGGTAGTAAAAACCCAACTGAAAATACTCAATGGGTAATCAATTGCGACTATGAGTTAAATAACATAAAATTAGAAAAACAAACCTTACCATATCCTACAGCTTTATATAACATATGCGATGAAATTATTTTAAACGCAATTGATCATTGTTTACGAACTAAAAAGTTAAAAGGAAAAGGTAAATGTAATACTATTAAATTGTCGTTAGATAAAAATAACGGTGAGATAACTTGTTTTAATAACGGTGAAGGTATTGTAGCTGAAAAGAATTCTGATGGTCAATACATAGTAGAAATGATATTTACTAAAGAGATGAGCGGTTCTAATTTTTCTAACGACGAAGAAGAAAAAATTGGTGCTAATGGCATCGGTTCTAAAGCTACTAATATAATGTCATCAGTATTTTCTGTATGTACATATGATGAAAAAAATAAGATTCATTATAATCAAACATTTACAGATGGAAACAGTATTATCAATCCGCCTGAATTAAAGAAAGGTAAAAAAGCAGACATCCCGTATACACAAATTAAATTTATACCTGATTATGAATACTTTAATTATAAAAATCGTAATGAAATTGAAAAAATTATGGATATCATGGAAACTTTATTAATGACAAGGATGTATTATGTCTCTACTTATTTGGGTAAAGATTATAATGTATTCTATAATGAAAAAAAAATAGACATTTGTTCTTTAGAAGATTTAGCAAAGTTAGCCATTGGTGAAGAAAATTCGCATAATATGGTAAAATGTAATCTGAAAAGTAATGTGTCGAAAGAAAAATCATACGAAGTTATCATATCTTTATGGGATTGTGAAAATAACACAGAGCACATATCATTTATCAATGGATTATATCTAAGTGAAGGAGGTACTCATATTAAATATATCATTAAACATGTGTTAGAGGCTGTCAAACCTAAGTTAGAGAAGAAGTTAAAAGATAAAATTAAAGTATCAAGTAAGCTAATCAGCAACTTTATGTTTGTGTTCTTTAAAGGAGATATGGGAAAGTTAGATTATAAAAACCAGACTAAAAATGAATTATTGATATCAGAAACAAGATTTAAAGAATTTGTTATGGACAAAAAATCTATAACAGCTCTTTGGAGTTTGTTAGAAGTTAAAATAGACGAGTTGTATATGAACAAAATCACAAAAGAGACAACTACTAAGAAAACAAATAATTTAACAGGTATTAAAAAATATACTTCTGCAGATTATGCGGGGACAGCTAAATCCAACATGTGTACCTTGTTTATCCCCGAAGGAGATAGTGCAGAATCTTGTGTAAGAAATGGTTTATCTGGAAATAAAGATCTTGGGTTTAAAACTAATGGATTATTTAATATCCAGGGAGTGCCATTAAATGCGAGAAAAGAGATTGACATTAGAGAATATAAAAAGAATGTAAACGGAAACATAATGATGGAAAAAGTAATAGATAAAAAGAAAAAGTTAGATGATAATGAAAGACTTAACTCTTTAATAAAAGTGTTGAATTTAAATTGGCATTATAAATATTCTAACGACGAAGAAGGAAATAAAGAGTTTGCTACACTTAGATACGGAAAAGTAGTTATTGCTGTTGATGCTGATAGCGACGGAATTGGGTGCATCTGTAGCTTAATATTGAATTTCTTCAATCTTTTCTATCCTGAATTGATCAAAAGAAAATATATCAGTATTCTTAATACTCCTCTAGTTAGAGCATATCCGACTAAGAAAAGTTTGAATGGTAAAAAAATGTATATAGAAGAATTTTATACTTCTGAAGACTATAATGTTTGGTCCCAGACCGTTGATTTAAATAATTATAAAGTAAGTTATATTAAAGGACTTGCTACACATTCAAATGCAGAAATTAAGCACATGTTCAAGGATATGTACTCTAAGATTAATCCATTTACACATGATGTAGAAACTGACGAATCTTTCGAGATATACTTTGGAAAAGATTCAGATAAAAGAAAGACTGTATTGTCTAGAGAATTAAATTTAGAAAATGGTATTAATCATTATAAGAAATTAGGAGAAATCCCTTGTTCAATTCAGCTAAATATAAATACTAGAGATTATCAGTTAGAAAATATTCAAAGAAAGATGCCTCATGTAATTGATGGGTTGAATCCTGCTAGACGAAAAGTTTTATGCGGGTCGATTTATAAATTTAAACAATCAAATTCAAAAATTAAAGTATTTCAATTAGGTGGATTTATTGCAGAAAAAATGTTGTATCATCATGGTTCTGATAGTTTAAATAATACTATTATTACAATGGCTCAATCATTTATCGGGGCGAGAAATATACCGATTCTATTGCCGATTGGACAGTTTGGAACTCATTACAAAGGTGGCAAAGATGCAGGATCTTCTCGTTATATCGATACTAAATTAAATAAAGAAGTAGTAGAACTACTTTATCCTTCTAAGGACTTAGATCTTTTAGAGTGGACAGAAATTGATGGTGAAATCGGCGAACCTAAATATTTCATACCTATTTTACCGACTGGTATAATGGAAGATGTTTTACTACCATCAACTGGCTGGAAGATAGAAATATGGGCGAGAGATTTTACTAGTATTTACAATAATGTAATTAAGCTCATAGATAAAGAAGAAGAGGATTTTTTAGAATTAGAAGAAATGAAATATTTTAAAAATAGATTTGACGGTGATGAAATTATTATCAACGAAGATGACAGAAATACTATATACGAAAGTGTATTAGTAAGTAAATATTCTTTAAACGAAAAAAAGGATGGTGATTATTTGACTATTAAAAGCTTACCGCCTAGAGTGTGGATTGATAGTTATATTGAAAGTATTCAATCAGTAGAAGGAATTGTAAGAATAAGAAATAATTCTACTATTAATAATGTAGAAATTGAAATTAAGATAAATAAAGGTATTTTAAATGAAATGAAAAAAATATTTAACAATGCTAAAGACGCTAAAGAATTTAAAAATCATATAGATTATATTCATTATAATTTTAAACTTTACTCTAAGTTGAGTCATTGTATTAATATGTATTCAGAAACAGATACAGTGTTAGAATATAAAAATTATAAAGACATATTACTTAGATGGTTTGTCGTTAGAAGAAATTGTTACATTAAAAGAGTTGAGAGAGAATGTATAATTCTGAAGTATAAAATTTTAATATGTGAGAATTATATTAGATTTATTCAAAATCATGAAACGTATAACTTATCTAAATCTTCTGAAAAAGAAGCAGATGTTATCTTAGAAAAAAATAACTATCAAAAGTTAAATAAAACAATTATTGAGTGTGCTGGCCGCATACCAAATGAAGATCTAGAAGATCATATACTGAATAAAGATTCTAATTATAATTATTTAATGAATCTATCGTATAGACAAATGAATTCTGATTGTTTAGTAAAACTCCAGAAAAAATTAAAAGATTTGATTAAAGAGTTAAAAGAACTTTCTAAGAAAGATTCTTACAAATCTATCTGGAAGAAAGAGCTAGAAGCTTTAAAACCGATATTATTAAAAGGGTTTGCAAACGGGTTTTATAAAGAAGATGAAACATTGTTTAAGTAATTTATTGCTTGACTAATTGTTTTCTATATTTATCATAGTCAGTTACTGGCTCTTTTACTTTTTTTGTGATATTTACATTAATATTATTAGGCATGATAATATTATTATTTCTATCGACGTAAATTATTTCTTCTACTATTCTTAATTCTGGTTTAGTTTCTTTTTTACATACAATATTATTAGAGTTGCATTTTTTAATAATTGAATCTTTATATTTTGTAGCTATAGTATCTACACTATTTTTCACAAAACTTAACTCTATAGCTAGTAATCGATTATTCATTATTTGTTTTTCTATTGGCGACTTTAAATCTTTAATAATTTTATTATAAATTTTTTTATTTTTCATAGCATCATTAATAATACTGGCATCTCCTTTTATAGATAGCTTTTTATTAATGATTTCTTTTAACTTTCCTGTCATAGCTGAAATAGCATTAATTTCCTGTATAGAATCATATACATAACCTATAGATTTTCCGACAACTCTACTGAATTTGTCTAAATCTATTAAAGATACATCTACTAATTTTTTAGCTTCTAATAAGTCTGTTTTTAATTGATTAATAGATATGATTACATCGGTATTATATTTACTGTCAATATGATTGCATTCTTTAAGAGCCTTGTCGACAGTTTCTATATTTTCTAACGACCGATTATAATTAATTACGGCTTGTTGTTTTTCCTCATCTGATTTATCTTTAGATGATAATAACTCATCTATAAGTTTGGCATGTTCTTCTTTTAAATTCTTAGTATAATCTACAATTTCTCTTAAGTAAATTTGAATTTTAGTTATATCTTTGTTATAAGAATCTATATTTGATTGTAACTTATTAGCGGTGTCTACGGTTATTGTTTCTACATTTTTTAACTTTTTATTTAATTTTATAGCTTTTCTTTTATCATTTAATATTTCATCTATTTGTTTTCTACTAGCATTTAATTCTAAAGTAGTTTTAGTTATTTTATTTCTAACACTATCTATAATTTCTGTAGACTTATTTATATCATTTGTATATTTTTTGATTCCGTCAGAAGCCTTTAGAAATAATAGTTTATATCTATCTAATTTATCATAAGTTATCAACATATTTGATTTGAAAGTTGATTCTATTTTATCGATTTTATCATTGATACCATCATTATATTTCATAAGATCTGCAACTATCTCTTTTTTCTTTGATTCGTAACCTTCATATGAGTCATTATCTTTAATATTTCTTAATATAGATTTAATTAAAGGATTCATTTCGACTATACTTTCTATTGTTAAATTATTATATAAACCATTAAATATATTATGATCTTCTTCACTTAGATATTTTTTGCTTAAAATTAACATTCCTTCTAGATCAGATTTAAATTGTTCTATAATATCATTTTCATTAACGTCTGTTTTTTCTTTTTTTATTATAGAATCTGATATATTTATTATAGTTTGAACGTATTTTATATTTCCGTCAGAGATACTATTATTATCAAACTTAAAATTATTAAGTTCATCATCTACATATTTGTCATTTCTGATTTGGTCTTTTAAATCATCTATTTGTTTATTTCTTTCAATTAAATTTATAGATAATTCTGTTTCTATCTCATTAATTTTATTTTCTAATTCTTCTTTAGATAGTAAGATTTCATTTATATTTTCTATATTTTTTATATTTTTACTAGATAATATTTTTTTATATTCATTGCATTTAGAAATAATACTATTGATATTGTTAGCTAATTCTTTATCTTTAAAAATATTTCTAATAGATTCATAATTGTTTACTACAGAGCGAAATCCTTCAACTATTTCTGTCGACAAACTAATTTTAGCATTTAAATATTTTTCTAATTCTTGAGTATTATTAAATGAGTTTAAGTTATTTATTTTTAACTGTTCTAAGATATTTTTATCTGATTTATTTATAAATAGTTTTAAGATCATTGTTAGATTTTTTAATTTTTCTTCTGATGATTTAAAATCTGATATATTTTTTTCATACTCTATATTTACATTTGCCAGTCTTTTAATTTCTTCTTCTAATATTTTATTTTTTTGAATATATTTAGATATATCTAAATTATCTTTATTCCATCTGTTTGAAATGAATTCAGCAAGTTTAGTAATCTCTTTTACTGAAGTTATCTTATCACTCAATATTTCTATAATAGGATCAACCGTATTTTTTATATAATCAGAACATTGTTTTCTATCTATCATACTTTTACTAGATGATTCCATTACTTCTATAGTTTTGCTCATCTCAAAAATAGTATCTTTTTGTTTTTGTATTTCTTCATTTAGACTTAATATTTCTAAACTCTTAGAATTCATATTATCTTCAACATTTTTTAAGCTTAATTCCATAGCTTCCTTTTCTTTAGTTGTTTCATTGTATTTAGATAAAATATTATCTATATACAATTTTAAATAGTTGTTTTCATCAATATAATTATGTAGTTTTGTATCTAACTCATTTATGAATATAATTTTATTTCTTCTGTCCGTCATATATCTTTCTACTTCTTTTTCTAATAAATTCTTTTTAGAAACAGCTTTATCTAACGCATCTCTATACTCAATAAGATCAGAATCATATTTAACCACTAATTCTTCTGGTTTTTTGACAGAAGGTTTTATCTTTTGAATAATAAAATCTATATCAGCTATGTCAGATATATCGGTATTTAATTTAGTAATTAGTTCCGCCGATACTTGTTTATTTTTTTGCAATAATTCTATTAAACTACGTATTTTTTCATTTCCGCTATTTTCCCATTTTTCTATAAATTTATTTATTATATCTAATTTGATTCCTATGCTATCCATATCGGTCATCCATTGCTTGTCGTCAGAAATAATGGAGTCGCTCAGTAATTTATTAATATCTGAAATAATTCTATCTCTGTCACTTATTAATCCATTATTAAGATCTGTCAGAATTGATTTTTCGTCTTCTTTTTCTTTAACTGTATTTGAATTATCATCTAACTTCTGTTTTATAATTTGTAACCTCTCAAGAGCTGTATTGTCATTTATATCAGGAGTTATATCTATAATAAAATCTTTTATCTCTTTATTGATTCTATTTCTTCCTATCTCTATTGAAGAAAGCTCAGTTACTCTTTTGTCTAATTGCTGAATATAATTATTACATTCCTTTATTTTTGTATTTGTATCATTAATATTTTTTTCTAATAAAGTTATAGAAGACGTTGCATCTAATTTATCTTTCTTACTGTTTATAATATTATTATTTATTCTTTCTAAATACTCATTCAGACTATTAATTTCGGTTAAATTAATTTTCTCTTGATTCATTAATTTATCTAATTTTTCATTCAGGTCTTCATTAAGTTTATTTAATTTTAAAATTTGATTATTTGCTTTATTTAATTTTTCTTTATCAGATTTAATTTTACTGACGGTATTTGTTATAGATTCTGTCATTTCTTTTACATTGGATGAATATAATTGCAATCTATCACTTATTTCTGAAACTTTATTTTGATATACTTGCAAAAGTCCTTTAGTGTTATATAGATTTGAATCCATTTTTTCATTCACATCCATTTTATCTTCAAATTGTTTGATTTCATTTTTTAAAGATTCATAGTCTTCTTTTAATTTTGTAATAATGATTGCCTGAATTTCATCAAATTTATTATAATCTTTTTTTTTAGATAATTGATTTAATTTTCTTTTTATAAATGTATCAGCTCTAGAACTGTCTTTAAAAATCATACTCTTTAAAGAATCCATAATAGAAAAATAGTTTTTATTTAAATGACTTACTTTAGGTATTATACTGTCAATCAATTTTTCTTCAACGTCTTTCAACATAAATTCTGCATTATTTAATTTAGAATTAATAATTTTAATGGATTTTGATGTCGATTCGTAGTTTTTTATATCTAAGATAATAATAGCTATTAAATAATCCATTTCAGTATTTTCATATTTGTCTAAAGAATATAAATTATAAATCATATCATTATCGTCCATATTTTCATCGACATATTTTTCTAACGACAATAATAATTTTATCTTGTTATCATCTTTGTTTGAGTTTTCTATAATTGATCTGGTCATACTTCCGAAATTTAAATCTACATTTCTTATTTTATTTATATAATTATCAGTGTCTTCGGCGATACTATTAAAACATTTTCTAATGAAATTATTATCATTAAATGAATTTTCACTAATTCTGTATTTAATGAATAAAGGCATAATACTATTTTTATAATATTCAGATTCTTTATTTATCACATTTAATTTTTCTAAAACAATCATAATTATTAAGCCGGCATCTAAATTAGAATCTTCACCGATTATATCATCTAATTTATTTTCACTTTCTACTGGTTTGATAACACTTTCACTTTTTTCTGATCTAGAGATGCTTTCACTTTCTACTGGTTTGTTTTTCTTTTGTTTAAACAACTTAACTGCTTCATCATATTCATCATCATTGTCAAAATCCCATCTATCTGGTTCATCCTCAATTTCCATATAAGCTGTAAATCCATCGTCGTCATCATCATACCCACCAGATATATTAGATACTTTTTTTAAGTAGTTAGAAAATGGATCTGTGAATATATTTGTTTCATTTCCTTCATCATCTGTTATATAATTATATATTTCGTTTAGAGCACCTTCACTAAAAATATTAGTATCTCCTAAATTTGTAATATCTAATCTTAAACTTGTTTGCATACTAAATTCTTTAGCAAATGTTTTTGTGAAAAATCCTTTGAATAATTTATGAAATAATATTTTTTTCATAGAATTAGAACTGATACATTTGAATAATTCGGCTAGAGCGTTCTTAGTATGATACCCTAATGGTGTTGATATATAATCAGAAGCCTTAGCTATATTTTTAGATATTTTATTTATATCTTCATTTTTCGTTCTATAATCTTTATTAGATTTTTCCACAACAGTCTGAACATAATCTAAATCTTCTAATATTTTCTTCTTATCAATTTCTAATAATTTTATATTCTCTTGCATTTTTAATTTTTCTTCTTCATATAATTCTGAATTTGTTTTAAATATATTTGAGGATGACATCACACCAGACGAATTAACAAATTCTTTCCCCGACGATATAGCTTCTCTTAGTTCTGAAATAATAATATTTTTTCTTTCGGCTTCTTCATTTAAAGATTTTATAGTTTTCTTCATTTTTTCTAATTCGATTTCTACCCTTTTACTATTGTCGTTAGATAATAATAGTTCTTTTATTTTTGATATTATGAATAGTTGTTTCTTTTTAGTGTTACTTACTTCAACATTGTTAGTATTCCAGTCAATATTGTTAGATCCGTTAAGTAATATAACCATGGCGTCTAAATCATTATTAAGCTCTACCGCATAACTATCTACAGCAGATTCTAATTTTTTCTTATAATCTTCTTTTACAAGTTCTATTTCTTTCTCTAGATTTAAAATTGTATCTTTTAAATCTGAATTTTCTAACATAGACTGATTTAAATTTTGTTTCAGTTCTTCCAAATCTTGCAAATCTTTACTGTTATTTTTATAATATTTATCTATTTCTGAGTTTAATCTTACAATTTCATCTTTCATAGTTATTATAAGTTTGTCTGGTTCTTTAGAAGATATCGTTTCGCCGAGGATCTTATTTTCAAGAGATATATCACTTAGTTTTTTTGATAAAATGCTATTTTTAGACAGTAATGTAGTATTTAAATCCACAACCTTATTGTATTTTAATATATAATTTCTATAATTTAGAGCTAAGAATTCATATTCTCTTATAAATTCATTACTTTCAAATAATGAAATTTTATTTACAGACTCTACTTTTTTAAATTCTTTAAAAACCATATCTACAAAGTTATTATATCTTTCGATTATTCCATATTGACTATACAGTTCTGTATCTATATAAGAAAGTCTTTTGAATAGTTTTATTCTTTTTTTTATATTTAACTCATTATTGTATTTGCCTACAAACTCTGCAAAATTTATATCCTTTGAATTTAGTTCGTTTGAAAGAATAGAAAAATTTATTTCAGATAACTCTTCTTTTATTAATTTTTTTTCATTATTTAAATTTTCTAAATGTTGTTTTAAATATTCAAATCCAGTACCATTAGTTATAAAAAACGGCTTTAATAAGTTTCTAACTTGATTCATTTGAACATTGAGTTCGCCAATTTGATTTTTATAAACAGAAATATTTACATCTGTTTTTTCCTGTTTTTTGATTTTGTCTTTAGAATAAAATGAATTGATAATTTTAGTTCTTTCTGCTAATTTATTTATACCTAGTAAACTCTGTTCTAACTTATTTACAGTTCCTGAAATTTTTTTATTTAAACTATTAAGATTGCCTTTATGACTTTTATATTTATCTACAACAATCTTTTTTAATGTCTCTACTATATTAATTATCTTTCTAACATCTGACCTTCCTCTGTGAATATTATTAAGTATTTTATCAGAAAATTTAGTTTCAGCAATAATTCTATTTTCTCTTTTTGTTAAATATTCTAATCTATAATTTAAATCTTCTATTTTATTCTTTAATTTAACAATCTCTGTATCTTTACCGGTATTTTCTTTTATCAATAATTCTCTTTCCTCTGAAATATTTTGTAATCTCGATCTCAAACTGCTGCTTTCAGATCTTAAGTCTACTGAAGAAACCATTAATTCAGCATTTTGTTTATTTAAATCTTCTATCTTTTTAATAGCAGCTTGATTTTCAGACAAAGCAGCTTGCAATTCTGTAGTTTTTTGTTCTAATTCTTGAGTTGACTTCCAAGACCCCTTACTTTCTAAAGCCTCTTTTAATTGAGCTTCTAATTCAAATTTAGCACCTCTTAGTTCGTTTGTTTCTTGTGCTATAATTTTTAAAACTTCTAACTCTTCTTTTATGCCTTTTGCAGTTATAATTTCTTCTTCTAAAGTTTTAACCTTTTCTCCTATTTTATTTATTCTTTCTAAGCATTTATCGTCTATAGAAGATAGTTCTGATAATCTTTTTTTATTAGTTATAAAATGCGCTATAAATCTTAAATGTAGGTCATTTATGTTATACATGTATAGCTTATATATTTTATCCCGAAATTCATTATATTTTTTATCTTGTAGCTGACCATCAAAAGGATTAGTTTTATCTCCATCAAACTCTTTATTCAATAATATAACGTTAGGTTTTCTTAATAATAAATTTCTACTAAATACATTAATTCCATTTTCTTCATCCCATAAAGTCTGGGAAATTTTTGGTAATATAGTTCTATCTTTATTGTCGGACATGAATTTATCTTCTAATAGTTTTCTTTCAGCCGACACAGTACCGTTTTTAAAGCTGTCTTCAGAAATATCTTCAACTTCTTTTATAGATTCAACCGTAGAGATTTCTTTAGTCTTGATATTCTTGCTTTCTGACTGTGGGTTAGCAACTCTTGCATTTGTCGTAGATCGTTGAGACGTCGAAGTATTTGGTTTCGACGATTTCTTAGTATCTCTTGGTACATTGGATGGTGTTAACTTACTATCTGCCCTTGTACTAGTAACTGGAGTAGTTATTGATTTAACATTTGATGGTTGTGTAGTTCCTTGTTTTGCAAGTAGTCTATCCATTTTTGTTTTTTCAACACTACTGAGCCCCCATCTGACTTTTCCAGCCAAAGTAGCTAATTCTTTACTTTCTTTGTCTGTAAGTTTACCAGTCGAATTACTCACTTTTCCTTGCTTTTCAAGTAACATATTCATTGTATTTCGCTGATCTTTATCTAATCCAAGAAATTCCATTTCTTTCAGAAGACCTAATTTGCGAGATTCCTCTGGTGTTAATTCAGCAGAACCTGTTTTCTCTATATTACATTTTATAGTACTAATAGAAGGTTCTTCGATAGTGCTAAAATTTTTAACCATTAAACTTTCGAAGAATTTAATAATTTCAGAATGTAAATTTATATTATTTTCTAACGTCTTATCGTCCGATTCTGATATTAATTTCCAGCTATAATAGTAATCAGTACAAGCTAAACCAGGAGCCATGTTTTGTTCGCGAGGTATCATACAATATAATAATTTACAACATTGAGATAATATCTCATCATTAAATATTACATTTTTTTCTAACATATTTATATTTTCCTTTATTACTGAAGGTAATCCGATATTTAGAATAAAGTCTTCATTTAAAAATCTTTCAGAAATATTATTAATATTAATATAACTACGTCCTTTCTTTGAATCTAAGTATGCTTTTTTTACAATCTCTATAAACTTTATATTAAACACTTTATCATTCGGAGCCCACGAATTAGATTTAGAAATTTTATTTATTAAACTATCACTAAAAGATAGTATATCATTTATTTTAGACAGTAGTATTTTCTTTAGACCCATAGGCATAAAATCAGTTCTAGTAACTCTTAATAAATCACTAGCTTCTGTTTGTAATTCTTCCATAGATAAATCATTTAAACCTTTAAAATTTACCACGTCCTTAGTATTTGAACCATTATACCTTTCGAATCCGTCATATTTATCCATAATATTAGATATATCCTCATTCTGAGTTTCTAATTTCTTCTTTTCATTTTCTATATCATCTCTTGTATAATTAAATAATTCTATCTTGTCTACAAAACCTCCAGCTTTATTTGTGTGTGTAGAACTTTTATATTCTATAAATAAATAAGAAATGGATACGAATATAAAAGTGTAGACATATGTGTATAAAGAACAAATTGTATCTGTATCACAAAATATCAATATAATTATAGATATAATCAAAATAGAAAAGCAGACACTTAGTTTGGTGTTAATTGACGAAGATTGATTATCAGTGTCTTTATTCATTTTGTTAAATGTATGTAATCTATTATACTAACATATATAAACAAATTAAATTTCTATGTTAATATAGATTATATAGATCAAATCAATAGTATATATAATATAGATAAAATGGTAAATTCTGTATTTTTAGATTTTAATAAAATATTAGTCAACGATAAAATTTATTATTCTATAAAAGAATACATAGTGCAATTCAAAACTAGATTTTGTGGAGACATTGATTTAAATATGCTAGATAATTATAATTTAACTTCAAGAGATCATGATCAGTTCACTGTAAGCGAAGAACATATTTCTGAAATGATAGACGTTAGAAAAATAATAAAAAAATATAGATTTGAAATTGGTTTAGATTTTATATCTACGAATAAGTTAAAAAATAATATAAGTGCTTTAAATAAACTGAACCCGTTTTTTGATAAATACTATATTAAATTAACTCCTAATTCATTTAAAAAGGTATTGATACTATCGGGTAATAATGTATATTTAGAATACTTTTTATTTCTAGAGACTATAATTCAAAATTATGAAGAGTATCAAAAACTATTTAACCGAAAAACAATAATAGATTCAAAAAAAAGAATACAAACATTAGAAATAAAAATTCAAGCCCACGAAATAAATAAATATATAGAAAACGGAGAATCTATGAAAAATCATATTAAGTCTAATAATTATCTTGATATTAATGAATATGATTTTTCTTCAGATAGTAGTTAATGTAAGCAAAAATTTGTATAAATGAATCGGCGGCGTCATCTAAATTTTTTTTCTTAATGTGCGTAATTCTTTCTTTCAATCCGAATGATTCTATAAAATATAAAAAGTTAGCTTTTGTATGTGATTTATTTGCAGAGTATGTATTCTTATATTTAATCGTAAATTTATCATATGTTAAGTCTTCAGAAAAATATATTTTATTCTTATAGCAAGGAGAAATTACTTCAGGGCTGTAATCTACGAAGTGGTAATATATTTTATTAAAAATAGCATTTGCTTGATAATTAGATGGCATTTGATATTCTAACAATACTACAGTTTTGATATCAACTCCATTGTTTTTTATTTGCAGTTCTCTTTTAAAATCATCTAATATTGTCTGGATTGTTGTCAATATGTATTTTAATTTTTTAGTTTTAGTAAGAATATCTACTTCTTTATTTGTAAGACCTTCGTTTATATCCGAAACATCACATAACCTCACATCTATATTATTTCTTAATGCAAATTCTACATTATTAATAACATCTATATCTTTACATTTATTAATATCGTTTGATATAATCGATAAAACATCGGGATTGTAATACATTATAGTATATGCTAATGATCTGCTAGCAATATCAAAACTTAAAAATAACATTTTAAATTTAAATAGAAGCTATGTTGATAAAGAATATATATATTTAGCTTTTTGTTTAATCAGTAATTAAATTATTATGGCTTCTTTTGAAGATGATTCTGAATTTGATTTTGATCTAAGTTCTATGTTAGGAATGTCAAGTGTTTTGAATAAAGAGGAGACAGATAATAGTATAAATCTAAAAGCATTGGAAAAAGATTTGTTTAAAAAAGAAACATTTGGTTTCGAAGACGATGAAGACGATTATGATAACTCTGATTTTAACAATCAAGAAGAATCTATGGTTTACGATCCTGTAAAAGAGTATAATGATATTATAAATTCAAACGGCAGTACAAATAGTACTAATGTAAATGAAATTAAGGAATATAGCTATATAAACACCGACGAAAGTCCTGAATCAAATAGTTATGAAGATAAATTAACAGATGAACAAACTAGTCAAAATATTATTAATTCTTATTTTGTTTCTTCTAACGACGATAGCAAAGATAATTATCCTACAGAAACTAATAAATTAAATAAAACCGGGGGTACTAATATTTCGAATTATGTAAATACATGGAACTATGATTTAGATCAAGAAAATAGAGAAGATATGAAACTTAGATTATTAGAAAAAATAGATAATCTAAAAGAAGAATTAGAAGATGACGGTATTAATTTAGATAAAATACCAGTTGTTGATTTTTCTTCTAAGCTAGAAGAGATTGAAAATACAGCAAAGCTATTGATGTTAAAAGCTACTAGAAATAGATATAGTAATATGGGAGAAGAGTTTATTCTGGCCATTAGTAATGGATTAGAGATATTATGTAATGGTAAACGAGAATTCTTTGGAGTTAGACCTGATTTAACTAACTGTACAGATATTGTTAAAGTTAAATTAAGAAGAGTGAAAAATGAGACTAGTCAAATTGTAGCTGATGTTGTTGAAAAATACGAAATACCTCCTTTGTTTACAGTTTTGATAGAACTTGTACCAGCATTATTTTTACACAGTCAGAGAAGAAGTCGTCAGAAGAAAATAGGGATGGGTGTATTTAATTCTAACGATGATATTGATTTATCAGACGATATAAATGAAATTAGAAAATATAACTAGTATGTATATAAGTATGAAAAGATCTATAATTAAACCGTCTAATTCTTTTAAAAAAAATTGTCTTAAAAAAAATGCTATCATTTCATCAGTTGATAGTTTTTTATATCAAGTAAATTCGGCCATAGAGTCTGCCAATAAATCTAATAAAAATAAAACAGCGCTAAGGCTACCTTCTTCTTTTAGCATACCAGAGGGAATAAATTATAACAATTTTAGAATAGAGGTATATTACAATATAGTAAAAATATTAGAATCTAAAGGATATAAAGTTAAAATAAAATCAGATATTTCTTCTTTAGGAGATAGAAATACTTCTTACGGAGACAACAATGTACTTTTTATCCAGTGGAAAATTGATGAAGACTTTGCTAGAGAAGAAATGATAAAAAAATTATCTGACATTACTATTTAGAAAATTATATATTTTTTTGTATAGTAACAAATCAATATTGTCGTTAGAATTATATAGAAAATAATGGCAAGCGCTGCTGCGTATAATTTATTGATAATAAATGACATTGAACAGGATAAATTATTGTTTAATACTGCTAAATTAAAAGAAACGATTGCTATTGCAAAATATAATAATGCAAAAAAATTGGATAATGAAATAAATGAATTGACTGAACAAATAGATTTTTTAGACAACAAAATATCATCATCTATCGACGATAAAGAAATACAAGAGTATTCTATTGTTAATGATAAATTAAAATATATTATAAAACAAAAAAAGAGTACGTATAAAAATATGATCAATCCTTCTGTAGACAATATTAAGGAGACTCATGAAATATTTTTAAACTCTCAATTTAAACCATGGGTAGAATCTACATTCGAATATTCTAAAACTTCAGTAAACTCTAAACCTCAATTCGGGGAAAGTGTCGAATTCACAATACCTACAAATGGTAATTTTATTTCTGATATGGTTTTTCATTTAAAAATAGGAAAGCTTGCTCCAGAGTCGTCAGAAGATAAAGTACGTTATGCTAATATGTTAGGACATAAAATAATAAAAAAAGTACAATTATTTATAAATAATAATTTGATTGATGAATACCCAGGCGAATATTACAATGCTTATTATGAAACGACAGTTACCGAAGATAATAAGTTAGCATGGTTAAAATGCATAGGTCAGGAAATAGGCATAGTTGGTGAAATGGTACCAGATCCTGTAAATAGTAGTTTTAAAGAATCTAAAACATTTTATAACGGGCTACAGACTTTAAAAAATGAACAAGAAGAGTTTGAAATTTTTATACCATTGTTATTTTGGTTTAATATAGATAAAAAATGCGCTCTGCTAAATAACTATGGCACCGGATCTGTAAAAGTTGTTATAACATTAGAACAAGATAACCAATTTATAGCGTGTCTGGATACAATATCAGAAATATATAATGAAAAATATATAAAGCCGACTATATTAGAATCAGAACTGTATACTAATCACATTTTTGTAAGTGAAGAAATACAAGATATATTTATATCTAGAATAGGATTTAATTTAATAAGAGTGCATAAATATGCAGAAATTTTATTAGATAAAAATATGGATAATGTATCTTTATTAAATTATCTTAAGTATCCAACAGAAGAAATAATCATATACGCAAGACCTAAAGAAAATGAAAATGGTATAGATAGTTTAAATATATGGGATAAAAATTTTGTCTTAGATATAAAATATTTAAAAGATTGTGTAGTCTTTAGAGAAGATAATGGTGATTATTCTATAGGTATTAATAATTATAAAATATATGAACCTAAAGAAATATTTACATCCATTCAATTATCTTTTGACGGTACATCAAGCTATGGCCAGGACCATCCTAACTTTTTTAGTAGTTATCTGCCTTTAGTAAATAATAAATCATTCTCTAAAGGTAACGGTATGTATTATTTCCCATATAATATGATTACTAGAGAGTATAATCCTAGCGGATATGCTAATTTATCTAAAAGCAAAAAAATACAATTTAGTTATGAAAGTAATCTCATCGAAGAGAAAAATGTAAAATTATATGTACACGCGGTCGCTATAAACTTTTTAGTATTCAATAGTACTTCAGCTATGCTCAACTACAGTTAAATATATTTACTTTTTCTAATTCTTCTCTATACTCTTCTATAGTCATATCACCGCCGTATAATTTTAAATTGTAAATATCCGGAGAGGGTTTTATAGTCATCTTTTTTTTACCATTAATTATTGTATAAAGAGTATATACATTATGATAAATATCAAAATGTTCTCTATTTGAATAGTTTTTTTTTACAAATCCCATAAGGCATCCACAAGAACAAAAATTACCACTTACATTCATAACCTTCCCTGTATGTGTATTAGATATATTTTTAATAATAAACCAAGGCACTGATTTAAATTTAAGAGTACAAAACCAACATCTTATATTTGTATTTTTAGGCCAATTTTCTAAAGAAGTAAATGTCTGAGGTATTTTATCCCACAGCAGTTCTTCTTCTTTTTTCTTATCGTTAGAAATAATAATATTGTTATCAGCTTCTATAATTTCTTTATTGAATAAATCTTCTATAGAAATAATATCATCAAGACTAACGCCTTTTAAAAATAATATATACGGTTCTACAAAATTAGATATGTTCATAATAATATAAACAATAAAATTTATATACTAATATATAATAAGTCTAATGAATTCTAACTATGGATATGACTCTTTTGTCTTAGACGACAATTATTACACAGATAGTTTCTATAATGATATGGTGAATAGTATTCAAATAAAAAAAACAGAATCCCAACCAGTTAAAGAATCTTTCTCAAACTCTTTAACTTCTGCGGTAAACTGTAAATGTAACCAATTAATTCATAAGTTACATTTATGTAATAAACTATTATATGACAAAACTAATGAAATTTTAGAAATCAAAAGCCAAGTATATATGTTCTATATACTTTTAATAGTTGCGGTTTTTGTTATTATATCTCAAAGAATGACTATAAATACTTTAAATCAATTCTTATATATAGTGAAAATGCAACAAAGCGGGGCTGGTATGAATGGGTTTAATACCCAAACTATTCTTAAAAGTCAATAAATAATTAACATAACATATCTACTCTCTTTTTTAATTCTTTTACAGAATCTGATAAACTTTTTATCGAATCTATAAGATATCCTATTAAGTCTTTAGAAGATACTGTATATTCTTCATCATCATCTACATTTACGGCTGATGGGATTATTTTGTGCAACTCCTGAGCCATAACTCCTTTATGGACTATTTTTTTTTCATCATTAGTATAAATAAAGTCATACGTTTTTACACTCTTTAATTTTTCTAAAGACTCGTTACAATTTGAAGTTTTTAATATCTTTTTCTTTCTCATATCAGACAATTCTAGCAAAGTGTTACATATAATATATCCGTCGTTTCGTATGGTTACTGTATTAAATAATTCTCCGTTTTTCATATTATTAAACTTTATTATAGAATTTTCCATATTATTTTCATTGTTTATAATGATAGTTTCTATAGATGACATATTTCTCTTAATATTAGAGTTATTATAAGTATTAAATTTAATTCCTACACCTGAATTAATTGAGTTAATAGAAGTAGTTAATTGTAACGGATATTGAATTCCAGAACTAATTACTTCTGATGATATATCTACAGAGTTAGAACCAAAGATAGTCAAATTACCTGCACTATTAATAGCAAACTCAGAGTATAGATTCCCTTTATATAATTTTAAACAGTTTCCTGAATTATTTTTAACATTCAAAGCAAACCGTTCACTGTCAGTGTCTATATTGAGCGATTCATTAATTATTAAACTGTTTACAGAAAATATATTAATGCCATAATATGATTTACTATCGTCTAAAACAACACATTTACTTCTAGCAGCAGACCCAGTTTCAACAATATTGGTGTAATTTATTTGAGTAGCAGTTGCTAAAACTTCGGATTGATTTAAATAAAATTTACCCTTTAAATCAATACCTTTATTAATTCTATCGTTAACATCTAAAACTAAGGTCCCATTTTGATTTTTTATATATGTTGGAGTTGTATTATTATTATTATTCCACATCTTTATGCAGTCTCCATTAGGATCATTTATTTCTAACCTATCAGTAAGATCTGTATCCATATTAATGCCAAGTCTTCTAAATTTATCAACATACATGGCAGTATTCCCATTTATTTTAAATAATAAGGAAGCATCTCCACCAGAATCATTTACATAAATGCCACTATCGCCAGATATAACATTAGAAGGTACTGTATTAGATCCGCTCCCAATTGCAATTCTTACAGGTTTTGAAGGGAGTAGCACTGACATTGTAAATCAGTTATATTAAATTAATTGCACCCCTTACTATGATCAATATGTATAAAGAATAGCGATAGCTTATACTTCTATAACTTAAATTAGTTTAATACTAATTTACATATTTTTCTAACTATAAAACTATTTAAAAAAAAGAATACATAACTGTATACAATCTTTTATATATTGATTTATAATAAAATTCTAATATGAGTGCCGTCGAAGAAATTACAATTAATAAACAATTAGTAGCATCCGTGTCAGAACTTATTGATTTTTATAGCAAGAAGGGTGTATTTAAGGTATCTGAGTATAAAGATATTGCTGAGATTGATGAACGTCTAAAGACAGTTTTAACTGCTTTAGAAGCAGGTAGTCCGTTCGTAGAGTTAACTGCCCAAGAGTATGGATTTATTATTCTAATTTTTAAAGAAGGTAGTCAGCGAATTCCGACAGCAATTGATAGTTTCGGCCAACTATACAGTATTTATAAGAGTTATCAGACTTTACTTGAGCAAAAAGTTAAAAAAGATAAGGAGGTAGCAGATGCCGAAGTACCTTCTATCGAAGAGTTAAACAACCAATAATTAAATTAAATTAATTCTATTTGTGATGTCATTTATATTTCTATATATTTCAGTAATATCTGAAATTATAATTTTATGTTTTACTTGTAATTTATCTATAGAAGATATAACCTTAGTTAATTCTTTACTATTTTTACATTCTTCTAACAATAATAAATCATTTAAATCTTGATTTTTTTTTAATAAAGTATTTTCATTTTGTTTAGACTCTATAGATTTTACAAATTTATTAAATAGATCTTTAAGCTTTTTATCATTATAATACGAGTATATAGAAATAATATTTTCATATATATTAGTATTTTTTTTATTCATATCTTTTAACTTTTTGTCTATAGAAACATTTAAATCATTACTAAGATTAAATCTATCTAAGAAAAATTTAATATGTGTTATTGCTGATGATGCTGAGTTTAATTTATTCAACAATAATATTAATTCTTTACAATCCTTTACATTGAATGTCTCAATAAGAACTGATATAATATGATTAAACTTAGTTTTATCTATAATAACGCCGTCAATAATATCCATATATTTCTCCCGAATAGCTTCTACTTTTATATACAAACTATCAAATATTTCAGAGATTTTGTCTTCAAAATTACATTCTATGATTTGACCGCTAGCTCCAATAATAGATGTTGTCATAGTTTACCTACGGATATCTACTATTAATTACTATATATCACTCACTATTAATATATTCTATAGACAAAAGAAATAAAATTGAAATTTAAATTTCATATTAAGATAATAGCGGCAATATTAGTAAAGAACTAAGTCTAATTGATTATAAACAAAATCAGGAATATGCAGTTCAGTGATTCAATTCTATTCACCACTACCTGCGAAGGTAAAATAACAAACATATCATATAAAAAAGAATCAAATCTTGTCATTAATATTCTCATGTCTATAGATTCTGAGATCGAGAAATACGAAATCCTGTCTAAAGATAAGAATGATTCACAGGTAGATATTATTAAATTTACATGCGATCGAGGATTTATTAATATACCTAATATTAGCGATGTTTCTAATGAAGAATATGCAGATTCTTTGATGAAAATTTTTAAAAACACTAAAAAAAATAGTTTGATAGATTCTGATATTCTATGTATAGGATGCAATTACGGAGAATTCATGTCCACAGAATACATTAAAATGACAACTCCAATTAAAAAGTCAAATAGAGGTCGTAAGAAGAAGACAAAGAAGCGCTCCACTCGCAAGAAGATAGGTAATGGAAATTATTTCAACAGTCAAATTACTATTACTGTTAAGGATCCAGAAAAATTAGATACTATTGATAAGTATGTGTTAGAAGAAAATGTTGTAGATACTGAAATTTTTACTAAATTAAAATCATGCATGTACCATATCAAAATTTATACCAATGGTAAATTTCAGGTACCTTTCGTTAGAGATGAAGATATTAATACTGTGTTACCAACAGTTATAAAAACTATCGATATTGTTTCTAAATACGAAAATGTGAAAATAGATGAAAACCTAGATTGTGGCGTAGAATATATTAAGTCTATTATGAAAAATTATAGGTTTAATGTTATTAATGATAAAACGTTGATTGATATTAAAAAATTAAGAAAAGTTATATCATTATTTAAATCATATTACGAATCAAATAAATCATTATCTTTTAACTCTACAGAAATGATTGATAATAATATATATATCGATAAGCAAGATACAGATAATCTTATTAACTACTTTGAAAACAATTGGGATATTTTAAGCAAAAACAAGATTACTCTTATTAAATATAATAATGATAATTATACTGGGTTTGTTGTTAAGTTTTTAACTCCTATCGAAAATAAGGCAGATAAAGAAACAACAGCAGCGATTTTTGATAGTAACAAAATAAATTTATATGGATGTAATAACCGAGAAGAATCGCAAATTCTAAAAAAAATTCTGCATTGTTTTCTGTCTATCGATAACTATTCGTGTTTGTATGAAAAGTAAATAAATAATAACATCATAATGGATTTAAAATTATATATTTTTTTGAATTATATACAACCACAATTCGAAAGCAAGTCTACTATTATATAAAATAAAGAAAGCATCATTGCAGAAATTATAATTCCTGAAGATGTAATTTTGTCTGACGACATGTCATAACATTTATTGTTTATTTTACTTAAAATATTTTCAGCAAACATATCTGTATTCAATAAAATATAAGTTACGAAGATTAAAAATGCCACTTTTATTTTTATAGCATCATACATAGCACTGCTTGCATGAAATAAGTCTTCCGAATTATTGTTTATAACATAACTTAATTCTTCTACTCCACTTTCATACTCCATGGATTATTGTTTTGCTGTTTTTATAAGGCTTTATGTACAAATTTAAATTATTTTTACTATGTATATCGTTATACATTAAGATATATTTTTTTTTAAATTCATTAGATAAATCTTTAACTAAGATAGAAAACACTTTATCATAATTTTCTTTAGACAAAATAAATTTAGAATCTTTACAGTAATAAGAGTCTATAGAAGAACATACTCCTAAATTACGATCGAAATCATATTTTTCATTTACATTTCCTATAGAAACTATATCTGACAGCAAGTTTTTTATAGAGCTTTCGCTTGTATCTAAAAATGAATCAAATAAATATCTTTCTTTATTTAAAAATTTTAACTTTTTATTTATATCAACCTCATTATCGTTGTTAAATGTATATAATATTTTATATACATCGTCTATTTCTATAATTTTTTTTAATTCATCAAAAATACGCTTTATAGATTTATGTTTTGTAAATATTTTTATTATTTGTTTTCGTGTGTCTACATTTGTAAAATTTGATATCTTATTATAAATATGTAAAAGTAGTATATTATACATATTCACATCATATAGAGCATTTTTTATTATGTTGTCGTTAGATATAATATTACTTTCTTCTAAAGTAAATAATTCGTTTCTATTTATTTTTACACGTTTAATTGAATTTTTAAATTTATACACAGACTCGTCTTTATACTCAGTCAAATAAAATAGATAATCATTAAAAGCTCCAGATATAATTTTATTGTCTTTATTTAAAATAAGTAAATTTAATTCTGTAGAAAATAATTTAGAGAATGCTAAAATATCCTTTAATCCTATTTCATATTTGTTTAAATGATCTTTTATACTAATTTTATCGGACATAAAAATATAGTCAATTGTATATTCTATATTTATTTTTTTAAATGTCCACAATTTGATATAATCTACATTTATACAAACGCACCCTCCCTTAAAATCAAAACATATAGCAAATATTTCATTCATATTATTGATAAAAACGCATTTTAATTTTAATAATTCTTTATTATTTATAACCCAATTATAATTCAATGATATATCTTTATTTACATCATCTAGTTTTCCGTAACTACATATTTTTTCTAAAGACGATATTTCTTTATCTTTGTATTTAAAATGACATTCATCTACTTTTTGATTAAGATAAAACATACTTATATTTAATTTAACTATAGGATATAAAGCTTTTTTACCAGACATGCATTCTCTGTGTATTAAAATTATATAATCATCTTCATTTAAATACAAATCGGGTTCTTTAACATCTATAATAGAGTCCGAAAGTGTATTATTATCGGTTTCATATACATGGACAAATTGAACTCCCGATTGAGAATAAAGTTCTATTATGACATCATCCCAAGGTATATAAGCAAGCCATTCTATATTTTCTAACGACAAATCTCCGCTTATAATAGTATATAATGTGTCTATCATATGATTAAAATTTCTGAAATATGAGGTTAAAACTCCATCACATACAGAATAATATAAACTATTGTCTTTAGAAAAAATTTCTATGATCTCTAATATAATATCTATAGATGAATCTAAATTTTTATATTTATATAATGATAGGATTTTTATTAAATAAGACTCTATATAAAAATTAAAAGAATTGATACCTAAAATATATAATTCGCGTTCACTAGTATTTTTTCCAAAAGTATAAAATAATTTATTTAAAGTGTTAGATAGTTTCATCAATCTATATTCTTCTAATTCTAGTTTACAAGAATAAAGACTTACATATCTATTTGTATTTTTAGATACTTTTTCGTTTTTGTTGTAAGAATGATTAGATAAGCATATTTCGTGTTTTTCTCTATATGATGAATTATTTTCATCTAATTTCTCTACCATTTTTTTCTTACAACAAGGCAAACAGAAATCTTTCGGGTGGTTACCAGTGATAAATTTTAAATGGGGATATAGTTTAGAATCGCAAGCATAATATTCTGGTTGATTTTTTGTAAAATTCCAATATTTTACAGATTTATTTTTATATTTGCTAGCTGCTAATGATTTATTTATTATAATCGGTTGTTGTTTGAGTTGACATAGGCGAGAATATTTGTTTTCTTTATCATAATTATAAAGAACCGGATCTGTTTGTTTTAATATTTTTATTTTCTTCTGACCAAATACAATGATATTAGAAAATTTGTTTATCTTACTATTTTTTTTTAAATCATTATAATAATTAATAAAAGTACTACATAATCCTATATAAGACTTAAATTCGTCTATTTCGATATTGTTAAATTTAAGTTCTATGTCGTTTAGTCTAATATGTACAATTATATTTGATTTAGAGTAAAAAGAGTTTAATTCGTTGAGTTCGTGAAAATCATTATATATAAGTTTAAACCCCATTTTTTGTTTTTTTGTAAGAAATAATATTAACTTATCTTTATTAACCTCAGAATTAGAAAGACTATATTCTTCTAATAGTTCATGTTCTTTTAATATATCGAATAAATCCGAATATGTATTCATTTCTGGTATTATTTCATAATTAGTAGAAAATGTAATATTAGATACATTTATAAACGATTTGACTAATTTTATATCTAAATAAATATCAATGTCATTTTTTACATAAGAATATAAAAAATCATACAATGTTTGAATAATCTTATTATTGAAATTATTTTTTATACCATCTATAGAATTATAATTTTCTGTGTTCAATATTGTAGCTTCTATGTTGCCGTTAGAATAAATTATAATTTTATGACTAGATTGTGTTGTATTATTAATCTTAATATAGAAACATATATAACTTAATTGTTTGGATCTTATTTCTTTTAATGCCATTTCTGTTTTCCTTGTTTTAGTATCGTTAAAATTTTTATAAACTTTTTCTAAAAATATATTTTTATCTTTTATGAAAACTTCTATCTTGACTATATTATTATCTAAATCAACGCAGTTATATAACTTCATAACATGTAAATTATTTCTGACGACATTGCTATTTACTTTATAAAATTTTAATATTACAGATTCTATATTCTTTAAATTTTTTTCGTTTATTAATTTTTTATCTAGATTTTTATTCAAATTATCCATAAGAATAATTTTCTTGTAAATATTAGAAACCATAATAGAATACTCGGGATGTGCTTTATAAATATTTTTACTAAATAAGAAATCTTTTACGGAATCTATCGGGATTATAGGTAAATACTTTTCTAAAAAACCATAATAAAATAAATTAAAACTTTCTTTATCTTTAGACAATAAATTATTCAAATTATTGGCATCTGTAATAGAATCTATTAGACTCATAATATTATACAAATAAATTGTATGCGCATTTGTATCTAAAAATCTCTTTATCTTTTTATTAGATAAATTATTTATAGTATATGATTCTCTAGAGTTTACTAATTCATAATCTACTTTTATGCCCATCACGTTAATACTATCTTCATCTAATTTGAATATATCATTTATAGAAATATTAGAAGATATATGACTTAGTGTTTTATCAAGAAACTTATATTCGTGTGTAATGCATCTAATATCACCGTATTCATTTTTACTTTCTAAATACTGGCACTCGAAAGGTATGTCGATATTATATGTTTCTAGCTTTTTAGATATATATTTTTTTATATCTGAAATAGTATTGTTATCGTACAAATAGCTTAAATCAAAAGAAGAGTCCGAATTTCTTAAAATATTTAAACTGTTTGAATTATTATCAAAGTCATCAAATATATCACCACCTTCTTTTTCTCTACCTCCTACTTTCTTTTCATCTATATATAATTTATATGGTTTTATTTTGATATCGACATTCTTAAGTTCTTTAAATTTATTTTCATCTTTGTCGTAAGACATATAAATTATATTAATTTTATCATAACTCATAGCTATATTTAAGCAAAAAAAATAAAACTATTCATTTTCATTAATATTTATACAGAATGTCCGCTAGGGTCGTTCATTTTATTATTCTCATCAATATTTAGCCATTTCAACCCTCTTTCTGTAGAACATGCTACTGATTTCGTATTATGGTCAACTGTTTTTAAACAACTATCATGTTTAAACAATTTATTAAATATTTTGTAATAAAGCAAACCCTCCTTCGTACTAGGGGTGTTTATAGGATAAATATTGTTTCTTTCGGCAAATTCTTTATCTGAAATCTCATTTTCAGCATGTTGTTTTAAAACATTGATAACATTCTCTTTATCAGAGCTAACGCCGTCACTGAACTGTTCTTTCTTTCTCCATAAAATTTCATCAGGAAGCCATCCATCAAACGCTTTTCTAAGAATATATTTTTCTATCTTCTTTTCACCAATCTCTCCATCTAAACCAAATCCATACATTTTACATTCTGGATTTAAATTCATGACATAATCGACTACTATTTTATCACCAAAAGGGATCCTAATTTCTATAGTATTCGCAATAGTAGCTTTATGTGCTCGCAAACAATCATATCTTTGAAGCATATTTACTTTATCTTTAGTCTCTAGAAATAATTCTTCGGCACTAGGTGCGTGTTTAAAATAAGAATACCCAGCAAAAATTTCGTCAGATACTTCTCCGGATAAAATAACTTTTATATCTGTATCTTCTTTAATCCAACTAGTTAGAAGATATAATGGTATAGATGCTCTTATAGTTGTAATATCATATGTTTCGATTGCGTAAATTACCTCTTCTAAAACAGTAATTGCATCTGTTGCCTCAAAATTATAAGCAGAATGGTTCGATTTTAAAAATGTAGCAACTGTATCAGCGGCTAGTATATCTGATGAATTTTCAACACCAATTGTAAATGTTTTAATAGCTTTTTCATTGTTTTTAATATGACCATCTTTTACTAATTTACTTACTATAGCAGCCACTAACGAACTATCAAGGCCTCCGGATAATAAAACTCCAACGGGCACATCAGAATCTAAATGAGATTTTACAGACTCTATTAATTTGTTTCTAATTTCGGTAAGAACAGATTCGTCAAATTTTACAAGTTTACTTATATCAGTTTCTACTCGCCAACTATCCAACTTTGTATAGCTAAATATTTCTTCTTCTTTATCAATATTTTTAATAAGAAGAGATCCTGCATCTATGTTACTAATATTTGAACACAATCCTGTCAATGCTTTCATATCGGAAGCAAAATAAATATTATCATTATCTTTACCCATGTACAGACTTGTCATACCTAAATGATCTCGTCCAGCTAATAATAATTTCTTACGACTATCATATAAAACAAAAGAAAACATACCTCTTAAATGAGTTATGAATTGAGATCCGTATTTTAAATATAGTGGTATTATTACCTCACAGTCAGAATGTCCTTTAAATTTTATATTCTTCATGTTATCCTTTAAATCTTTATGATTATATATCTCTCCATTGACTATACAGAAAACTCCATTTTTAAAAAATGGTTGATCGCCGTCAGAAGAAGTATCCATAATAGCTAAACGCCTATGAAATAAATAAACTTTGTTATTTATAATAAGTTGTTTGTCAGTATCCCCACGACTATCCATAATTTTAGCATTTTCTCTAAATTTATTTATTACATCAGATCCTAAAGCAAATGATGAAAAACTTAATACTGCAAAAATCCCGCACATAATATAATAAACCGTTAATTTAAATTCAATTAATTATATTATGTGAAGAATTATATACTTTCAAGATTATAGAATCCAAAATGACCAATAACAAAAATTCTTACTCAATCACATACCCCATAATAATAATATGCACAATATTTATTTTAATCTCATTAACTACATCAGGATTTTTTGACAGAACTGAGTATATAGAAGTTAACTCTAAAAAATACCCTGTAATTTATGACTTCGATAATAAAGAGAAAGCTGCTGAAATTTTAAATAAAGTTGATATTAATATCTTAAAACTGAAGGAATTTATAAATAATAAATTTACAGAAGAATATATAGCAACAGAAAGCAAGCAATTTGCAAAAGAAGATGTCTTAAGAAAAATAAAAAAAAGATTTAACAGTACATATACATCTGAAAGCCTTAAAGAAAATTATCCTAAAGTTGCTAAATCTGATGTTAGTTATAATTTAAATAAAGGAAGTACTATAGCTTTATGTTTAAGAGATTACGATGATAGTGAACAATTTCACGAGTTTAATGAAATTATGTTTGTGAGCTTACATGAGCTAGCTCATTCTTTAAATTGTAATGAAAATGTATTGATGTGTGGGAATTCATATGGACATGATGAGATGTTTTGGTATATATTTAAAGTCTTATTAGAAAATGCCATTGAGTGTGGTGTTTATAAGAAAAAAAACTATAGAGAAAATCCTGTAGACTATTGTTCTATGGGGATTACTTATAGTCCTCTCTATGACAGATCGTTAGAAGATAATTATTTTTATAGATAAATAATACTAGTGGTTAATATTGTAGATTAAATATTTGCAATACTCACTTAGCATTTTTTTTACATGTTTATTGATAGTACGCTTCTCCTTATCAGAATAATCACCCCATTTAGATCTTAACGTATTAATCAGGGATTCGGCACAGTTTAATTCTTCTGACGACACATCCTTAATTTTACCTTCTAATTCTTGTCTATCATCTTCTACAATATATTTTTCTGTATTCATAATAAAATCATTAAAGTCACCAGAAGTAATAACGTTGCGGTATTTGTATAAATAACTGCCAGCCGAATCTAACATATACACAGGATCAGTTCCTACAATTAAATTAATTTTACGACGAGCAGTCTCAAACAAAGAAACAGTTGACATACTTTCTCCTTGAATAGTGTCTGATGCAATAGATACTAATTTCTTTAGACACTTATTAAATTCTTCGGTAATATCTTCTAATTTGTATGTGGACGTCATATTTAAAATTTGTAATAGAAGAAGAATACTATATTAAATACAATTATCTATATTTAATATAGTATTCTAACATTTAAGTTAATATAGAAGAGTACCGAATCAAATAAATTTATATATTTGAAAAGAAAGAAATGGGTCGTGGTAATGGAAGAGTAAAAACTATTAAAACTAAGAATGGATTGGATGGGAATACTAAAGATTTATCGGCAGTGTTTGGTCAAATTTTTGGAGAGTCTGGCAGTATGGATTTTGATATCGCATTGGATAAACTTAATAAGTTAAAGTCGAATATTTCTCGAGTTAAAAAATTATTAGAATCCTTCAGTAAAACCATATATAGCAAAGTATTAATTAATGGTAACGGGGAAGAGACTTCAGAAATTAGAAATTATAAGAAAAATATGGAAGGATTTATTGAAGACTGTAAACATATTTCTGAATGGTCTGAATTCGGTAAGAATCCTAATGATGTTATTAATTATTATAGAACATGCAAAGAGCATAAAATTTCTAAAGACTGCATCTCTATGTGTAGAAAATTAATTAAATTTAAAAAGAATTTAGAAGATATTGAAAATTTATCTGACGACTTTATTAAATCACCTAAACTAAAAGATTTACAACTATTTACTTTTTGTAATTTTGATATCAAATATATTTACGTGTATGGAAATATTGACGACTCTGCGAAGAAGTATATTCTTATTTTCTTGAGTATGATTTTAAAGTCAACCAAAGAAATCTTTGATGTTATTACTAGTCCAGACGTAGATATCGATAAGATCTCTAAAATCGTTGTAGATGTTATCTCTAGTACTAAAAAGATGCTACCGCGATGCGGCAAAGCATTCTCTAAATTAGAAAGCTCCATGGACTTGTTAAAGAATAATTTCTCTGAATACTATAAAGATTTTGTGTCTACTAAAGATCAAACTACCATCATCACTAATTTTATTGCAGATTGCACCAAAGAAGAAAACGAAAAATCAGATACATCATCTGGTAAAATGGATGTTGAATTAACTCGTCAATTTATGGAGATTACTAATTTCTTCCGCAAACAAAGTGCCGGACGTATAAAGGATCCAGCGGTTAATCAATTGCTATCGTTTCTTGATAATCAATTTAAAGAACTAGATATTGAAGAAAGTGACGACGATGATGATGTTGACGAAAAAGAGGTTGAAAATGTCGAAGTGGAGTCAGTATTAAATTAAAATTTAGTTTAACAACTTTTATTATTTTTTTGTTCAAAGATAATATATACAGAATACACAGTATTATTTTACAATGTCAGACGTTCTATTAATAATTTTCATATTAGCGATAATGTATCACATGTATCAATGTTCCTGTGATATTTCCAACTTTGAAACTAGGCAAGAAAGAGATCTAAATGACATTAAATATGGTATGGATGATTTAAATCCATCTGTTAATAGACAGATACCAAAATTACCGCCTATATATTTAGAAGGATTTCAAGATAGTGAAAAGAAACCAACTATGTCACATGACGATGAACCATTGAACGACCGCTTCTCTGCTATGATTACTAAATATTCTGACGACGATTTAATGAATTTAGTTTACACCCGTACGCAACAGTCGCCAGAAGAAGTAGAAGCTGATATCATGGATATCTACATGTTAAGAGATATGGAGACTGAAAACTTTGAAAATGGTATTGATATGAATAGCAAAATAGTTGCTAAACTAAAAAATAATAATAAATTAGCTAAACAAAATACATTAAACTCTAGATCTCATCTAAATGCTATCAAAGAAGATATGGAGTTAGACTATGAAAGATTTGAAGAATCTGAACCATGGTGGGGTGCTCAGTATTAAAAAAATAAAGTTATACTTTATTCAAACTTAATTAGATTATTTCGATTTATTGTAATATTCCGGCTGTAATCTTTTTAATGTATTTTTATACGCTATAACATATTCATCTTTTTCTAAATCATCTAATACAGCTTTATCTACCACATCGCAAAATGATGTATCGTTCTGCACACACACTTTTTTATTTACTCTTCTATAGATTCTATAAATTCTAAATTTTTTATATGAATTATATAAAAAATATGAAGACAGCAAAGATAACATAATATATATCGTAGTTTTTTCACTATGTTTATTATCTGTTATATTTGAAGCGTCTAAACCAACAATACCTACTATACACACAAGTCCTAAAACTAAAAATCCTATAAATTTATTAAAGTCTGACATTGTTAATTTAACTGATATACTTTATATAACATCAGATATTTTTTTCTGTATTAAGAAAAATACGATGCGCCTTTAAACTTTCGCTAATTTTTCGTTTAGTTTCTTCCGAATGCTTTCTACCTGTTGTATAATAGCTAGCACTACATTCTGAACTACAGAACGAACGTTTAGATTTTCTAATTTCTTTAACTTGTCTAGCTACCTTTTTCTTACATAGAAAGCATGTAATTTCACTAATTTTATTACGATTTAATTTCAATCCAGAGATTTTTAACATATTATTCCAAGTTCCGAAAAGCTTCATCACTCTATTCTTAGAAAATGGTAAATGGGCTAAATGCTTTAAACAAGGAGATTTTCCCGTTAGTTTATAGAAGTTAACTACCAATTTAGTAATCTCTCGTTTGCTAAGTTGTTCCGTCATTTATACTTTAATTTATACATTTTAAATCAATTTTTTAATTAATTTGTATATTGTAAACAAGTCCGAACCATCGGTTCTATAGGTATGTCGCAATTTGTTATATTACTAATGCCGTTTACAAACGTAGGGCTATAGTTACCTACAAAATCTTTTCTAATCATTATAGAGTCAAATAATACTATATCGCCAACGTTACAAATAAAAGTATAATGTTTTACAATTAAATCGTTATATAAACATTTAAATGTATTGGTATCTATACATACTGCTAAATTTAATTTATATGAGTTATATAAAACTTTTTTAAGGTCGCTTATTTTTGTTCTAAATTCTTTTATATAGGATTTGTGTAAAACCGAATCCTTCTCTATTTCATTTATTTTAACTGCCATAGAATATAAATTTTCTATTTCATTTGATTTGTCGTCAGAAAATATAATCTCTGCTGTTGAATGTATGTCTAATATAATATCGTATCTATATTCTACAAAGTTTATCATGGAGTCAAATGAAAGTGATATTTTGTCGCAGAATTCTATGGCTTTATTGATATCCCCTTTACTTTCTTTTAATGTGTTCTTAAATTCCTGAAATATAATTAAGAATTCTAACCATTCGCATTTTAATAGTTTCTTTATATCTCTCGTCAGGACATTACTTTGAAAGAATTTAAATTTCTTAGTGGTAATACTCTGTTTTCCTAAAGATAGATAAGACGACATAGTAATCATATCCAGCGTACTTACAGTTTTAGATTTATGAAGGATTAGTAATATATTTTCTAACGACAACATTCTTATTTTATTTACTATTTTTCCCATATCCGTAGGAGATAGTTTATTATCAACAAGTCCATAGTTAACTAATTTATTCATACAACTAGATATAACAATATCAGGTATCTTTTCCATAGTGTCTATCTTTTTTAGAATTTCAAATCCTGTTTTAGTGTCGTCAGAACATAATATATTTAGTATAGGAGTTGTCATATCAGAAGTTATCATTTCAGGATATTGAATATCTTGAAGAGAGTCAAATGTTTCTTTAGAGTATAATCCGTAGAAAAAACCATTTTGAATCCGACCAACTCTACCTCTTCGCTGACGAGCCATTGCTTTTGTAACTGGTCTTATTATTAATATATTTAGATTGTAAACTGGGTTGTATTCCAATGAATTTACTAATCCGGTATCAATACAATAAGAAATAGTTTCAAGAGTAATTCCTGTTTCGATAGAGTTAGTTCCCATAATTATTTTTCTTTTTAAATTTTCTATAGGGATGATATCAATATTGTCAAACACATAATTATACTCATTTCTTACAGATTTGAATACAGCACTATCCAATCCGATAGGTAGCAGTTTTGAATTTTTAAAATAGTCGTCAGAAGAATTTAACTCATCTACCGCTTTTTTTAACTTGTTAATAACCCCATTAGTAGGACTAAATAATACAATATCACTAATATATCTATCACCCTCAGTGACATGAATTTGTTTTATTCTATCGACAGCAGAACTTAATACATTTTCCGTATCATAGTCTAACCAATTATCTTCTATAGGATACGAATCGCCTTGAATAATAAATGTGGTATTAGTATTAAAATATTTCTTATAGAGTTCAACATCCATTGTCCCGCTTGTACAAATAACAAATGGCATGTCTTTTAATTTAACTTTTTCAGAAAGAAGTTTTATATGAAAGAATACTAAATCTAGCTGAGTTGATCTGTCGTGGGCCTCATCTAAAATTATTAAATTATATTTTTTACAGAAGTCAGCCGGTTCCATAGACTTTAGAAATTGTAGAAGAATACCAACAGTGCTAAATAATATACCTTTTTCTAAAGGCTTCTTAACATAATCTCCCGTCTGAAATCCTATATTTTTACCCATTTTCATTTTATTCTTATATACGGGCACATTTACGATAGTTTTAGGGATATCAATGGCTGTTACTACTCTTGGTTGAGTTACAATAATATTCTTTAACTTTTCAGAAAACTTTAAATATATCTCAACAGGCAGAACAGTTGACTTTCCGGTACCTGTAGTAGAGAGCGCAACTATAAATCTATCATCTAACGACTTAGGTTCTCTGTTGAGTCTGACTTCAAACCAATCCAAAATGTAATCTATAGGTTTATATGTATCTAAAAATTCTTTACTTTCTCCCATCCCCGGGAAAAGATGTCCAATTCTTAGCAATGTTGGTAATCCCATTTTTAATCTCTATAACATGTATATTTTAAGAATCAATATAATAGAGAATTAAATTAGAAATTATTTTTTATAATAAGTTATAGATATAAATTTATAAGGATTTTATAATAAGAATGAATTATTACAAATTATTTCTGAAAAAATCACCTGCCAATGGCGATAAGTTTAATAAAAATTTAATGAAGTTTTTAATTAATAATGTAAAAGAAATGGTTAAATCTGACGTTTTTATTAAAATAATTTTAGTAAACGAAAAAAATATAAACGCAATTAAGTCTGCTGGTGTCAAATCAACACCCGCTTTAATATTTAATAATGGAGAGTCGAAAGAAATAGTAATTGGTGTGAATAATATTATTCAATCGTTAATAAATGTTTGTGAAAATAAAGATAGTGGTGATGAAAATACCGGCCGCAATGGAAACAAAAGCGTTAAAAAAAATGGAATGAATAAAGGCGAAGTTGTTGGAGAATGTGACGATGTTAAAGATATGCTATTTGATATTATTAATTCTAACGACGATGATGATGATGATGAAGAATTAAGTACATCCGATATGCAAAGAAAAATCCGAGAAAGATTAGATAGTACTAATACTAGAGCAGAATCCAGTACTGTTAGTAATTCTCAACTGTTTTCTAGAATGAAAGAAGATAATGCAGTTACTACGGAAAGTATTCAAATGGATATGGTAGCTAATACTGGTAACGCTGCAGAGGACGATGCTATGAGTAAATACTGGGCTAACTTAGAAGAGACCGAAATTTAAGTATGTAATTTAATTTAAAATTGAAAAATATATGTATTTTTATTATAAAGCGTACTGTTAAAATGAAAGTGGAAAACGTTAAATTTCATACTCAAACTTTAGATAAGAAAAATAAGTTATATTCTATATTAAAAGAAAATAATGTAGATTTATGGCATATGGATAAAAATAGTTTATCATTTGATTTAATTGATTCTAACGAGGCGTTTGCTAACGCTTTGCGTCGTACATTTAACGATGAGTTAGAAGTATACGCATTGTATGCACACCCTTCAAATATGGATAGTGACGATAAATTTATTCTACCGGACAATATTTTAGAAAGAATTAATTTAATCCCTATCGTTCAATCTAATGTAAAAGATTTGGTGCTTTCCATTAAGATTACTAATTTGTCAGATGATATTCTTAATATTTATTCTAACGACATAAAAATTAATACGAAAAAAGGAATGGTGTCGTCAGAAAAATTATTTAATCAAAACATTCAAATTTGTTCACTAAGATCAGGAAAATACCTTTATGTCAATAATATTGTTGCAAAAAGTAAAGAAGGATATATCAATAATACACATACTTTAGGAACTCATAGATATGAATGCATTAATACAGATTTAACAATACCTTCTTTAGACAATACATTAAAAGATTTCAGAATTGAATTTTGCGATAACGGAAATTCTGACCCAAAAGAAATGGCACAGTTAGTTTACAATAATTTAAGTAAACGAGTAAACAAAGTAAAAAGTTTAATTTCTGCTTACGAAATCCCTACGAATGTAGATGCAATTACTTTACATAATGATACAACAAATAATGATTTATATATTATTCAAAATACTAAGATCATTGATTTGCATTCTTCTAATCCTAATGTTTTAAATAAAGATACAAGAGTTAATTGTGATAATTTATATGAAATTCATGTGAAAAACGAATACCACACTATCGGAAATATTATTACAAAATATGTTTACACAGAATGTAAAGATATAGAGTTAATTAGCTATAAATTAGATCATATTTTAAAACATAAGATTATAGTCAATATTAAACATTCTGAATACAAAAAAATAATAGATAATGCATTATCTAACTTTTTAAAAGATCTAAAGTACTGGAACGATTCTATTCAAAACTTTAGCTAAATATATTTATTGAAAGAATTCGTTAACAGTTTTTTTTTCAGCTTGTATTTTATTAGAAAATAATTGATTTAATTTTATAGAATATATAGTTATAATCAGAAAGCAGACTCCGGTAGCATTATAGTCTAAAGAAAATAATATCAAAGTTATTATTGCTAGTGCAAAAGTAATCGTTAACATATAATCAGTCATATTGTTTAAGTTATATCTTATTTGAACATAAAAGTTATTCATTTATATAATTCATCCTAGTAAGATTCATCAAACATGTCCTTTGCTAAATACATTAAAGTAAATGCTGATGTATTAGATGTATCTAATGAAAATATTCAAATTAAACAATTACACAAAATTTATTATTTGACTGGATGGCTTTCTTCTTTTCGAAAAGGAACTAATTTTAATATTGCTACACATTTACGAAATATTTCGTCGGTTCAATTAATTAAGGAAGAAGTATTAAAAAACGTAGATCTTAGTATTAAAAATAAATTAGTATATATTAAATTCTTTTCTAAAAAATTGTCTGATGACTGCCGAAAAAATATCGAATACATTCTATCAATTAAAAATAACAATCTTAAAAAATTCTTTATTATTGGTGTACTTGAGTCTTTATCGTCATTATTAAATAATGATACAATCCTTTTTGATAAAAAGGTAGAATTTGTGGAATCTATGTTGAAAGAATTAGATGTACCGTATGTTTCTAAATTTAATAAAAATAATGAGTTAGATTTTATCTTAATTGATTCTGCAAACGTTATGGATTTCTTAGGTAATTTATATAGCAATATTGAGGTTTATTCGGAGTCATCTCTTTATTGTTTATATATTAGTCTTAAGAATAAATATTATAAATGTGTGGATGTAGAATATTCAGACAAATCGAACCAGATTCTATCTAAAAAACATTATACTGATGCTGGTATTGATATTAGTGGAATTTCTGTCGACAAAGTATTAAACACTGGTGTTATTATGTTAAATACAGGGGTTAAATTAAATATCCCTACTGGATATTGGGGTATGTTAGCACCAAGGTCATCAATTGCTAAATCTGGTTTTATGATTGCTAACAGTTTTGGTGTTATCGATTCTTCTTATCGTGGAGAACTAAAAATTGCAATCACTCCTAATAATAAAGATGTTGAATTGATTTTACCATTTAAATGCGCACAATTAATTTTAATGCCTCAAGTTATGATCAATTTTAAAAATGTAGATATTATTTCTATCGACACTAAAAGAGGCGACGGCGGATATGGTTCTACTAATGCGAATGATGATGTAGCAAATAAAGAGGATGATATTAATGATGATGTAGCAAATAAAGAGGATAATATTAATGATGATGTAGAAAATGGGTTTCTTATTTAATCATTACAATTGTTGATTTGTTTGATATTTTTTTAAATATAAAATTGAAATTATTAGGACTGATATACGACATAATATGAATTCTTGGGATAATATCAGTACATTTAAAGATATATATGATATTGTCAGATTGATGAATACTGACGAATTTAATGAATTATTATTTCTAAAGACAATTGGAAAAGATATACTAGAAACAATTCTTAGATTATTTGCTTATACAGAATGTTTACTAAATGATAATAGTTTTAGTGTATGTACTGGTAATTTTAATCTAGCTACAATTAAAAAAGAATCTTCTAAATATAATTTATTTTATGAATTTAGAAGTAATAAATTTGTTTTAAAAAAAGTAAAAGACTCTGGTGATAGTAGTGATTTAACTTTTATTAATGAAAAAGATAAGATATTATTAGCTTTTACTTCTAAAAATTTATTAGATAAAAATATGAGCTTTGATAACATGGATTTAACTAAATTATTTTATTACGGCAATCAGTACAATTCTTTAAATGTAAATTATGCAGTATGCTGTAACGATAAAAATATATTTTATGAAATGATTGATAAATCTAAAGATACAACATTAAAAGCTTCTGAAAAAATTAAAATGAAAAATATGATTATAATTGATAGAGATTATCTAAAAAATAAATTTAAACTGTTTAAACTAAGATACGAAAATATTATATTTGAAGATATGTTAAACACTTGTTTTAATTCAAACAATAAGATTAAAAAAGAAATAATAAAATTTAGACCACATCAAGAATATACAATCAATAAAACTTTTAATTTAATAAGAGAGTCGGGAAAAGATAAAAAATATACTAATATTTTATGGGGACACGTTGCTAGAAGTGGTAAAAGCTATATGGCTTTCGGGCTTATTCGAAAATTCTTTGAAACATGTATAGAAAAGAATTTAAAAATGAATGTATGTATCATAACAACAGCGCCGAACGAAACAATTAAACAGTATTTAGAAATAATAGAACTGTTAAATTTAAATAAAATGGCAAATATTATAACTTCTTTAGACTATGATTTTAATAAACAAGAAAAAGAAAAAGTAAATTTATTTATATTCTCTAAGCAATTGTTAACTCATAAAGATAATAAAAACAAAGTGATTGAATTATTTAAAAAATATAAAATATCATTACTTTTGGCAGACGAAACTCATAATGGAGGATCAACAAATTTATCTAAAGACTTATTTAAATCATCTTTTTCAAAATGTCATAAAATATTTATTACAGCTACTTATAACAAAGTTCATTGTAATTTTGATATTCAGGAAACCATTGACTGGACGTTAGAAGATATTCAAATTTTGAAAACGCATAGTTTAGATAATGTATACGAAGATGCTAAAAGATTTGTATGTGTTGAAAATATGAGAAGTGATGAATATAAATTATACCCTAATTTATCAATAATTGGTGTAGATAACATATTTACAGACTCGGACAATGAATTACTGACTTTATTTAATTTAAAAGGTTCTCATTTTGAACATGAAGAAAAATTATTTGATATCGTTAAATATTTGCTAGGTAATGTAGTCAGAAATATTGATTTAATGAATAGAAAAATTAATCAAAGATCAGTAGCTTACTATAATACCGAATATAAAAAAACACCTGTCATTATAATTTTTCTACCGTCTAACAAAATTAGCGAAATCTCAAATAAAATAGAAACTATGATAAATAGAATTAATCAATCATTTGAAGTATGTAAATGTAATACTAATGATTCTAACAACTCTTTTAAAAAAAATATAGATGATTCTGTAATTAAAGCTAGAAATAAAGATAAAGAATGTGTAGTTGTTTTGACAGGTACTCAAGGACATCTAGGGATATCTTTAGAAACATGCGATTTAGTTATTTTAATGAATAATTCTAATAGTTTAGACTTTATGTTTCAATCTATGTTTAGATGTATGACAGAGAGTAAAATTGGAAATAAACAATTTGGATATGTTATTGATTTAAACTTAAAAAGAAGTATATTTTCAGTTTTGGAGTATGCTAAACAAAATAATAATGTAAAATCAGATTTAGAGAATTTAGAAAATATGATTAAAAATGATGTTATAGATTTCAATTTTACAAGTCAGCTAGAAATTACTGGAGCTGAAAAATTTATTAACAGACAAAAAATGTTTGATGATATTCAGAAATATTACAATTCTATAAAAATTAGTAGAATAGACTATTATATTAACAAAATGGACAAGCTAGATGAAAAAATACTAACTAATTTGTCTTTAGATATGTTAAATAAAATTAAAAGTTTAAAAACTCATATTAGAGAAGATAAAGATAAGAAGAAAGATTTAGTGTTTAAAGACGAATACTGCGAAAACGATAAATCTGAAACAAATAAAATATCAAATTCTAATAATATCAGTAGTTGTCATTTAGAAAAAATACCAGCAAATGAAATTACTTATTTCATATCTTCTATTAAATATTTAATACCGATTTCATGTATTATCACAATGGATAAAATTGGTCAGTTTAAATTAAATTTAGTAGATATGCTATTATATATTACAAGCAAAATTGATTTAAATAATATATTAATAGAACAATTCTCAACGTGGTGCGGAAAAAGAATTATCAACATGGATATTGAGAATCTTATTGGTGCTATTCAAAATTTGACATTAGAAGATAGAGAGTTTAAACAACAAGTTGAAGACGTATCTTCTACAATTAAACTATTATTTCTAGAGACTAAAGGAGATATGAAAGAAATGGCTAAATTGGTTGAAAAACATTTAACGCCTTCTACACTTGAAAAAAAGAAAAATGCTGAAGTTTCAACGCCTGATAAGCTTTGTAAAGAAATGCTAGAACCTCTCAAAGAAGAGTTAATGAAAGAGTTTAAAGATTCTAACGGCAAAATTAATAGAATTTATAAAATTCTTGAACCATGCTGTGGTAAGGGAATATTTTTACTTAATATTTACAATTTCTTAGTTGAAAATTCAACTTTGAGCAAAAAACAAATATTGGAAGAATGTATTTACTTCGCAGATATAAGCCCGTTGAATATTTTCATATGTAAGTTATTATTAAATCCTAATGATGAATATAAGTTAAACTTTCAACTTGGAGATAGTCTAAAGATGAATTGGGAATTTGAATTTGACGCTGTTATTGGAAATCCACCTTATAATGATGCTAGTGGAAATAAAGGATCTGGTCATAATATATGGCAATATTTTGTAGAAACAGCTATTAACAAATGGATTAATCATACTGGATATTTATTATATATACACCCGTCTGGATGGAGACAAGTTAATCACAAGATTTTAAATTTAATTAAAGAAAATAATTTAATTTATTTAGAAATCCATAATGTTAAAGATGGAATTAAAACATTTGGGTGTTCTACTAGATATGATTGGTATTTATTAAAAAAAGAAAATACTAATAATGATACAATTATTAAAGGAGAAGATGGTATTTTATATAAAATTAATACCGATGAATGGGAATTTATACCTAATATGATGTTTGATAAAATTAAAAAATTATTAAATGATAAAAACGAAGATAATAATTTTGGTTATTATAGAAGTAATTACGGATCTGATAAGAAATGGATTTCTAAAAAGATTACATCTGAATTCACTCATCCTGTAGTTTATTCAATTAATAAGAACAACGAATTAAGTCTTGTGTATTCAAACACAGATAGAAATGGAATATTTGGCAAATCAAAGTTTATATTTTCAAATGGCATGGGATATTATTGTGATTATGATGGTAAATATGCTATTAGCGAATGGGCCTATTGTTTTTACACTGATTCTAAAGATATGTCTAATATAATTAATGCTTTTAATTCTAAAATTTTTGAAAATATTAAAAAAGCCGTTCAAATAACTAGTGATACTTATAATAAAAAAGTATTTAAGCTTTTTAAAAAAGATTTCTACTTATATTTATAAGAACAATTCATAAAATAGTTTAATTTCTTCACTTTTACTATATTTTTTTGAAGAATAGTTTATATATTAATTACAATGGATAGCATTGAAGATTTAACTTCTACTCTAAATGATCTGTCGTTAGAAAATAAATCATTTAAACAACAAATTGAAGATGTATCTTCTACAATTAAACTATTATTTCTAGAGACTAAAAATATAAAATAATGATTAATTAGTTGTAAAAACGTATTTAACACATGACATATTTAATAATAAAATATGTCGCTTAAAACAGTAGAATTCTCTTCATTAGAAGACAAAATACAAGAATGGATTAAACAGTATGAAATTCATTCTTCTGACATTAATTTAAATAAATTAAGAGAGATTCTCACGAATATAATTATAAAATTTATAATTGATAAAAATTATAACCATGAATGTGTAAACCATTTAAATAACAAAGAAAGAAAATATATTCATGAATTGGCCGGTGGTTGTGGGTTGAAAACTCGCTCTCGTGGGAAAAAAGAAAACAGAAAAATTTTCATTAAAAAACCATCTACTTGGGATTTCGATAATACTAAATTCATATATATTGGTAATCATCAATCAGGAAAATATAATAAAACTGGATATAATAATTCTTTATCTAAAGAAGAAAATAATTTTATTCAATATGTAGAAAATGAAATTGATAGAATTATTGGTTGTGAATGTGAAAAATGCAATTCAAAACTTACTAAGGAAAATATTTTAGATGGATTTTATTTAGCTTATAATTTATATAAAAATAAAATATTTTGTTGTAATTGTCTAGAAAAAATGCCGATGTCCCCATATAAAGAAGAACTAGTAGGTATTTATACCGAAGATTTAGAAAAATATAAAAGTCTTATTAATCTATAATAAGTTGTTTAAAAATATCTTCTATGTCTCTTTTAAAGAAATATATGATCTCTTTTTTATATTTTGAAATATAATCTTTCATATATCTTAAGTTAGAGTAATCTACTCCGATATATTCTTTTTTTAACTGAGTAAATGAAATATAGTTATCTTTCTTACAATTTAAACATATAGGATTTTTTGTAAAATGACATAAATGGATTGTTTGATTAATATTACAAATTAGACATGTTAATTTCGGCACCATTGCTTGTTTCGGTTAGAAACAGATATATATACCATTATATTACATTTCAAATTAGAAATAAATTTCATTATAATATAAATATGAATATTCTATTTTGCGAAGACGTTATTAAAAATGTGTTAAGTTACTTAACATATCAAGATATAAATTATATTAGAAATATTGATAAAAGTGTTAATAGTATTACTAATAAATTAGTACCTGAAGTATCGGAAAAAGTAAAGATATGTTGTAAAAAATGTAAAAATGACAATTTAGCTATACAAAATGATATTTGTACATCGTGTATTATTTCTTTAGATTCTTTAAATTCTTTAAGATTTATTACATATACAGACGCTAATAAATTATATAAATTCAATAGTAAAAAATTAGATATAAATCAGTTTGATTCTTTTAAAACGAAAGAATGTTTTATATCTTCTAATAAATATATATTATTTGATAGATTGGATATAGAAAAATATGTGAGTTGTCAATATAAGAATAATCAAGACAGATTAGAAGTTTTATACAAATTATCTATTAAGAGTCAAAAATCAGAAGACGTTAGAAATAAAAAAAGATTATCAATTAAGAATAAATTAAGTACAGATTATGTTGAAGAAATTAAGAAAAATGAATATCAGAATTTTTTAAAATATTATTCAAAAGTTTTAATGCTTGATAAAGATAAAATATTAAAAAGTGAAAATAGTTATAATAAATTCTTAAGACAGTATAAAAAATATAAGTCTATAGAAATTAAACTAAAAAAATTAAACATTAGTATTAGAAATGACTCTAAATTATTACAAGAATATATCGGCGATATTAATAAATTGGATGAAGAAAAAGAAAATATTATAGTTTTAGAATTAGAAGAAATGAATTATTTACATACTAAAACAATTTATTCTAAAGAATTAAAAAAAACAATTAACACCGAAAAACAATATAATGATTATATTGATATTCAAGAAATCGTCATTACATGCAGATCTGTAGAGTTTGCTAAAGTTATCAAAAATATTAATGATGAAAAAATACCAAATAAATGGAAAAATATTATAAGCACGTACGAAGATATACAAAATATGAAAATAAATGATATCAAAAAAATCTATATTAGTTATCATGAAGATGAATATGAAGATGTATATAATTAGTTTTTATTATTCTAACTACACACGAAGATATACAAAAAAATATTGTTTTCAGTGAATAGTTTTATATTTCAAGAAAGACAGATATAGATATCTATCTTCAGGGCCTAGTGTATCGTCGACATCCGCAACGCCGGAGTATAAAAAATTTAGAAGAAGTCTTATAGGATCTATAAAGTCAAATTCTTTTTTTTCAAAAATTAGTTTGTAACACATCTGATCACTGTCGTCGTTTATAGAATATAAATCTGCCATACTATTCAATTGTATGTTAACGCCTCTTATGGTATTTGTATGATTTGTCGAAAGATAATTATATAAAAATAAAAGATAATGATAGTGGTTGTCATATAAAACCATATAATTTATTTTATCGTCATCTATATGTCCGGATATTATGTTGGTGCTAAATAGATTCATATCATTAATATAATAACCTCTAAAATAGCAACTAAGAACCAGTGGTGGTAGTCTCAATATATTAAGATTAAGTTTACTAAAGAAACGAGGAAAGTCTATAAATTCATTTATATATTTAAATAAGACCATATCTTTAAATCCTGTTATTTTATTTAAAGAAGTCCATATGTGCTTTGTATTATACAAATCATTATTTTTAAATTCTTTATATATAATATAATAAATTGTGCAGAATTCTCTACCTATCTGGAAAGATGTATCATTACTTATTTTTATATAAGCTATTACTTTTTTTATAGATTTATATGTGTAAAATCTTCTTTTCAATCTAGAAAACATGATATATTAATATTTAGAAAAATATTATGTATATTATTATTATTAGATATTTTTACATAAAATATGAATTCTATTAAATATATCCAGCCTAAATTGACTAACAATGGTCTTGAAATTGACATACATGTATTAAAATTAAAATTTGGCGAAAAAGGATATAAAAGTATTTTACGAAAATTTATATTAAGATACAAAAGTCCTATAGGTACATACTATATTGAAAAGAAGATGTATAATCTAACTAAAACAAAATTAATACTTCCTAGATTTTCTTCAGATGCTTTAATAAAAGCCGGTATTACTAAAACACCTAGAGTTTTATTAAGTGATGGTGACGAATTGAATATTAATTTTATAGGAGAACCGACGCACAACCAAAAAGTGATTTCAGATCATGTTATGAATAATTATTTTTCTAAAGACAAAAAAGAAAATGGGCAATGTGGAGTTACTATTTATATGTTAGCTGGGGGTGGAAAAACATTTTTATCTATGTATTTAATGAGTTTACTAAAAAAGAAAACTCTTATAGTGGTGCCGAATACATATCTGTTGCAACAATGGAGAGAATTGTTAACAGAATTTATACCAGATGCTAAAATAGGAGTTTACTATGGTAAAGAAAAAGTTGATGGTGATATAGTTGTAGGTATAGTAAATAGCTTGTCGAAAGAAATTATAGTAAAACCGCTCAACTCCGCGAAAGTTAAAGGTAGTAAAAAATTAAAAGAAGAAAATATAAATACTGTCGAATATTGTTCTAAGTTTGGATTAGTAGTATTAGATGAAAGTCATATGTACACAACAGATTCATTTAAATATATTTATAAAAATGTACAATCCACATATATGTTAGGATTATCAGCAACCCCTAATGAAAGAGATGACGGTAGCGATAAAATTAGTCATCTTAACATAGGCGAAGTTTTAGACTGTTCAAAGATTGATAATTATATTTCTGACGACAATACATTTATGTCTGATGTTAATGTTATTAAATATGTGGCACCGCTTGAATACTCTGAGAATAGAGTACTTGAATCTAACGGGATGATATCTGTCCCTCTGATGTTAGAAGACTTAACCGCAGATCCTTATAGAAATACTCTTGTTATAAATAGTATTATAAAAATGTTAAACTACGAAGATGATATGAATATTTTTGTATTTAGCGACAGAAGAGCACATTGTGAGTTATTAGAAAATAAATTAATTCAAAGATTAAGTGAGATAAACGAAGACATGCAGTTCTCTGAGAATATCAGTGATGAGAAAATAGAAGTGATTTGTACTATGTATGGAGGATGTAGTGGGGATTTAATAAACACAGCTAAAAACGAAGCTAGTGTTATATTTACTACATATGCATATTCTTCTACGGGTGTTAGTATAGATAAACTAAATGGATTAGTTCTAGCGACACCAAGAAAAAGCAAAGCGAGACAAATATTAGGTAGAATTTTTAGAAATAAGAAAGAATTTTTAGAAAAAAAAAGATACGTCATTGACATATGCGATGTTAACTCTTGTTTTAAACAACAATTATATGGGAGAATACCTGCCTATAAAGAAAGAAATTCAGTAATAACATATGAAAATGTTAGTTGGAAGAATATACAAAACATGTTTGTATGATATTATATTTTATTAAAATTATTTCTTAATACAAGTTCTTACAGGTTAATAAAAGATGGGAAGTTAAATATATTTAACGACGACCAGCTTTCGATTTCTTCGACTTCTTCGACTTCTTCGACTTCTTCGATTTAGCTACTTTGACAGGTTTCGCCGTCTTTACCGACTTCGAAGCTTTCTTCGAAACTTTACTACGTTTGCTTTTACCACCTACTCGGATTGCCATGTTTAATTTTTAGTTAAATACTACTCTTATTCGTGTATATCTATAGCTATAAAAAATTTATTTAAAAAAAATAATTATATATTCTTTTTTTACATACTTAGATCGGTCTATATTATAAAGACTCTTCTTTATCTACATCTTCTCTAATGCAATCTTATTACTAATTTGTTCTAATATTTTTTTCTTTCTATACTCTTCATTTTCTTTTTCTTTAGACTCTACATCTTTTTTAGCATTCTCATACATATCGAAAAAACTATCGGTTTCTGTGTTTAATTGTTCATAAGTACTTTTATATACAGTATTGATTTCTTTCAAACTAGCTTTAGGATGTTTGTCGGCATATAAATATTTCATATAGACAGAGTAAATATACTTATTTTTAAATTTTTCTTGCTCTCTCTGATTACCAGCCAAAGTACTTCTAATATTATCTGATGGTCGAATCCGTGCCTTCCAATCTAAATATTTTAAAAATGCTTTAGATGAAAATAATCCATAAGCAACCATATATTTGCTAGCTGCTGGAAATTCAAAGCAAAATTCTTTAAAATCTTCATTAGACTGTACACTTTTTACTCTTTCGTGGATCTCTAAAGAACTATATTCTTTATCATTAAGTAATTTATCCCTATTATATGTTAAAAGTTCTAAAGCTTTTCGTAGACGATTTGAATTATACTCTTTAATCCTTTCTTTTTCATCGTCAGAATAAGTATAAGTCATCAACTTATATTCAGACTCGTCCATGATTCAATATATATTCACTTACTATTCGTATCGCTTATTATATTTTTCTAGTTTATCTTTAATTTCTTATCAACTCTATAAATAATTATTTATTCCTATTTTGTAAAAGAGTCACATAGATTTTTTACTAATTCTTTCAATTCTGCTATTTCTTTCTTCAATTCTTTATTTTCTTCAAATAAGTTCTTTATATTCTGCGAAAGTAGCGGCACGACAGCTTCGTAGTTTACTGTGAATATATGTCCTTTTGGATTTACAAATCCATCGTCGTCTATTTCTTCTTCTACATCTTCGTCAGCAAAACCTATAAGTTCTTTATATCCAGCCTTTAATACATCTTGAGCTATAAAACCTATATTAGTTTTACTTTCATCTTTCTTATAAATATATTTCTTAGAAGAAACTTTGTAAACAAAATCTTTACAATATCCATCATCGATATTTACTATATCTTTCTTTATACGTCTATCAGATAAAATATTAATTTCGCTCCCGCTCACTATTCTGTCAGAAGTTCTTAAAGAACAATTCACAGTACTCGCAAGAGTACCGCCTCCCGTAGAACCGCTAGATGTAATATAACCATAAGTAGGTATAGAAGTACTTACTGTTCCATTTATAAATACATATCCACTTCCAGAATCAGAATTACTACTACTAAACACAGCTCCATTTCCAACATAAAGTCTATTAGCAGATGTTATGCCTAAATCTATAAAATTAGAAGTACTTGACTCAGTATCTCTATCTATTCTTATACAAGTATTAGTTCCCTGTTGATTTACATGAATGTTATTTAGAGGGGATGTTACGCCAAAACCAACATATCCGCTAGCGGCAAAACTTGTTCTATATGTTTGAGTATGAGTTCCTATAACCAAAGCATTAGAACTACTGCCAGCACCCACATATCTAAAATGTATTTCTCCTTGATTTCTATAAGAATTTTCTCTTCCTAGACATATAAAAGTAGATTCGCCGCTAATCATAGTAGAATCAAGGGCTGATATCATTCTTGCTGAACTTGTATCTGTACTTGTTCCTATTAAAAGTTGACCTACTCTTCCAACTCCATTAACATCTAAAGTATATGAAGGATTTGTATTATTGATTCCAACTCTGCCATTTTGTGTAATTCTCATTCTTTCTGACGACGTTGAATTAGTATTGATATCTCTTGTGGAAAATGCTAAGTAGCCATGTCCATAATTAGCATTCGCAGCAACATATCCACATGATATTCTTGCTAAATCATAATTATTATTAGAAGAGTTAAACCCATTAAACTTAATATGAGTTCCGCTATCAGCGGTTGTATTTAGATTTTCTAATTGTATACCAAACGATCCAGTTGAATTGCTTTCTATATGAAAAGTATCACTTGCTGCATTTCCAGTCGTACCGATCTTAATTGCTCCAGATATATAACATGAATTAAGTACTCCTACACTTGTAATATTAGGCTGTGATGCTGTTTGAATAGTACCTGATAAAGTAGATGCTGTCAAAGAACCTATTCCTGTTATAGCACCCGAAGCATTAATTACCATTCTTGCCGTATTATTTGTTTGAAATATTAAAGAATGATTAGATGTAGTACCAAAATACGCATCTCCTTCATTAAAATGATATAATCTACAAGAAGATGACCCATTATTAGATACAAATGAACTACCAGAAGTACTTCTATTAATTATTAAGTCAGATGTCAATGTTAAAGTTCTTATATTCCCGATATCTAAATTAGAATTTACAACAAGTGCTTTATTTATAGCAGCAACACCAGCAACAGTGCCAGAGAGTGTGTTTATTTCATTTGCAGATGAAGATATTAGTGAATTTCCTATTCTTAATTGAGTACAATTGATAGTTCCTTCAACATCTAAAGAATAGGCTGGTGATGATTTTCCTATACCTACGTTTCCGTCTTGATTAATTCTCATTCTTTCGGTCGCTAAAGAAGCAGAAGAATTATTTCTAGTAGAAAAAGATAGATAACCATAACCAAAATTAGCATTTGCGTTCACATATCCACAAGCAATACTTGCTAAATCATAATTGTCGTTAGAAGCATTATATCCTGTAAACTTGATATAAGATAAAGAATCAGATATATTGTTTCTATTTTCTATCTGCAATCCTAACCCAGTAGAATTATTTCCTTCTATATGTATTAAATCGGTAGCAGCACTAGCAACTGTACCAACCTTTATATTTCCAGAAGAAAGTAAACCGGTCAATGTTCCAACAGTTGTGATATTAGATTGATTTGCTGTTGATAAAGAACCTGTTAAAGTAGTAGCTGATAATAAAGTAGCACCTGTTAAAGCACCTGTCATTGATAAATTTGAAACTCCTGAAATATTTCCAGATAAAGTTAAAGAACTAAGTGTTCCGATATTAGTTATATTAGGTTGTGACGATGTGAGCACAGTGCCAGCAATAGTACCAGTTATAGAAATATTTCTTATATTAGCGATATCTCCATTAGAATCTAACACTAAAGCTTTGCTAACTACACCAGTTCCGGCAGTCACACCAGCAAGACTATTTATTTCTGAAGAAGTCGCATTAACTTGATTACCATTTATAAATAAAGAAGTACAATTCATATTTCCAACAACATTTAATCTATGTTCACCTGTATTTGTGTTACCTCCTAAAGTAAAATTACCAGAAGAATCCATTATCATTCTTGTGCTAGAACTATCCAATATATACAACATGTTAGGATTTGTTCCTGCTGTACTACCACGTAATCCGATTTCTATATTTCTTATATCATTCTGTAATCTAAAAGCAGCAGCTGCTGTTGTATTTAGATTTTTAATAAATAATCCAACACCAGATGAATTTAGTGTTAAAGAAGTAAGTTCGCCTAAAGAAGTTAGATTAGGTTGTGCTGCTGTTAATAACGTACCGGTTATATTTGTAGCTGTTAAAGATGACGTAGACAAAGCATTTATATTTGAAATATTTCTACTACTATCTAAAACTATTGCTTTACTAGAAGAAGCTGTGCCTAATGTTATACCGCTGATATAATTAATTTCGTTAGCCGTTGAAACAATCTGCGTACCTCCGACAAACAATGAAGAACAATTTAGAGATCCCGAAATATTAAGTTTATAAGAAGTTATACTCTGAGTGCCTATACTTACATTTCCTGTATTTTCTATAGACAAAACAGTTGAGTTATTTGACATAAATCTAATACTATGATTGCTTACACTTCCAAATCTTATTTGAGAATTATCTAATTCTATTCTACAGTTTACTGGTGTAGACAAATTATTAACCCAACTTTCATATGTGCTAAATGTACTTGTATTATTATTTATACGAACAGTACTACTTCCATTAACTTCTAACGACGAAAGAATCCCGGTACTTGTAATATTAGGCTGAGATGCTGTTGAAATTGTACCAGTCAAAGTAGTAGACGTAATACTTGTACAGCTTATAGAATTTATATTTCCTATGTCTCTAGAAGAATTAACTATGAGAACCTTGTCTCCAACAGCAGTTCCGTTAGTGATGCCACTTATTTTATTTATATCAGAAGCAGTCGCGTCGACCACCGTACTTCCTAGAGTTAAAGCGCCTATAGTTGCAGTTGGTGCTGTTATTCTTCCGGATGTATTTAAAACTGTGAGAGTTCCTACAGATGTAATATTCGGTTGAGATGCTGTGTTTACAGTTCCTGATAAATTAGTAGCGCTAATAGAATTACTACCAGTTATATTTCCAGTCATAGAAATATTTACTACATTAGAAATAGATCCTGATAAATTTAAAGAAGTAATAGTACCTAAACTTGTTATGTTTGGCTGTGCTGCTGTTGAAAGAGTTCCAGTTAAAGTTGTCGCTGACAATGTTGATGATGATATGGAATTTATATTTGATATATTTCTTGACGAATCAACAACTAAAGATTTGCCAGCAGAAGCAGTGCCAGCGACAACATCTACATAATTTAATTGTTCGCCGTTAGAAGAAATTACAGTCCCTTTGTAAGATAGATTGTTAGATACTATTATGTCGTTAGAAGAAATAGAATTTATATTTGTTATATTTCTTAAAGAGTTTAATACTAAAGCTTTTCCATTGGATGCAGTTCCTGCTGTTACGGAATTTAAAACATTTATTTCAGAAGCACTAGCTAAAACTAAAGATCCGTTTAGAGCAAGGCCCGTTGTAGTTCCGTTATGGCCTTGAATATTAGTATTGCCACTTATTGTAAGAGATGACAATGTGCCCACCTGTGTTATATTTGTTTGAGAAGCAGTTTGTAAAGTACCTGTTATAGTGGATGCTACTAAATTAGTAGCTGACAATGAATTTATTCCAGATATATTTTTATTTTCATTAACTATTAAAGCTTTACTTTCTAAACATATTCCAGCAGTTACCCCAGACGTATAATTCAATTGAGTAGAAGTACCCGTGTAATTAATACCAGATAACTTGAATGAAATTATTTGGTTTGCGATAGTCATTTTTTATCTAATTTATATTGTATTGTATATAATAAAGTTGTGAATAGCAAACGAAATATCTTACTCTATAGAAACTAATATATTATACAATGTCATTAAGACAAAATATATTAATAAGTAATGCTAATAAAAATATACTTTATGATTTAAATAATGATGTACAATTATCATTTCCTTCTACATTATTCTTTAAAGCTCCGAACTTTATAGAACTTATTAATTTTGATATGTTAGCTGAAATAAATCTTTTTGGTAATAGTAATAACATGATAGGTGTATCTTATAAACTGCAAAATGGCGAAGAAAAAAAATACGAAATACCTATTATTTTTTCAGAGAGTATAAAAACAGATTATGCTTTATGTCAAGTCATACAAACAGCACTCAATTCTATAGACTATGAAGAAAAACCAGATTTGTTATTTGAAGTCACAGAAAGTTCTATAACTAATGTCGTAACAAATGTAAAGATAGAAGTTGACGCATCAACAACATCATTTTCTATAAAATCAAACGAAGTAGTTAATCTAATATTTGATCATAAAGATTCTATAGGTGCTCTTATTGGATTTGGGGCTGGTAAATATTCTAATATAATGGAGGTGTCTGGTACATCTACTCAAAGTATATCATCTTATAATTATATAGAATCTTTTAATGAATCGTCAGATCTTCAGACATATCCTAATTATAATGATATAAATTGTAAAATGTGTTTATATGACAGCAATGGAGATTATATAGTAAATCCTAACGACAATTTAGACACTACTATATCAATTAATTATGGCGTAGGATTAGTAAAATACGAATCTATAGGTAAATTATTATTAGATCTAGAAAATAAAATGAATGAGTATAGTAGTAGTTTTACACCAGCAGCTGATTTTAATGTAAACTATGATTATAATACACAAAAAGTATCCATAAAAAATGTAACAGGTGCAAGATTTGGTATAGGTTTCAATTTGTCTAAAGAAACTAATAATATATCATCTGGGTCTTTACATAGTGTTTTAGGCTTTGATCAGAGAATCTATCTAAATAATACTGAATTTACTGGGCCAAATATTTCTAAAAGTTTTGAAAATACATTTCCTGACGACTATGTATTAGTATGTAGTAATTTAGGTAATAGATCGGCAGATACTAATATTTTAGGCATTGGTAATTTAAATAACGTCAAAGCTAACGATATATTATTCGCAATACCGCTGTCAATGGTAAGAAATTTTATGCCTACCGATACTTCTATATTCAGAGCCAATATATCTAATTCTCAGTTTTCTCTCGGTTATAAAGATAGAACATTATCTTCAAATTCAGCTGTTTTTGTAAACTTTTATTTGCGCACTCTATCCGGTAGACATGTTTCTTCCAACGTACAATGGTCTGCATTATTTTCTTTTATCTTCTAAAGTATACTATTCATTATATGCAAATATCTAAAGAAGAAAAATATTTAGGATTTAAAGTAGACTCAGATACTGTATATTTATTTAAAGATCCAGTTATAAGTGTAAAACTTATAGAAGTAATTAGAGAGAAAAAAAGAATTTGTATAGTAGAAAATAAATTATACGATATTAATCAATACAAAATATCAAAAAAAAAATTACACGATTTCATAGACGAACTGTACAATTGTAATTTTGACTTTACATATATTTATATTTTTTTAGATGTAATAACAATATTAACGTAACTTACATATTTTAATTTTAGAAACCCATTGTTCTTTTTTTTGTTCTAGTTGTTGAGTTGACTGTGGTGCTGGCTGTGGTGCTGACTGCGGTGCTGACTGTGGTGCTGGCTGTGGTGCTGGCTGTGGCGCTGGCTGTGGCGCTGGCTGTAAAGACGGAGAATTATTTTTAATATCTTTTAAGTCGTTAGAAGAATAATACCCTTGTTTCCATAAAAGTTTTAACCAATTGATATCAAAAGTGCCGGCTCCTAGATTGCTTTGATAACTATCATCGTTACCATAACAGTTACCATCCAATTCAGCCGCTGGTTTAATCCATACAAAGTGATCTATAATAGGATTTTTTTGAGCATTATTATCATTTCCACCGATACCAATACCGGCATTTTTATAATTACACCAAGTTCCCTTATCACTAGGCCCTCTATTATTTCTACTAGTGTCTATAATACACTTATAATCTTTACCACTTACGTCTTTTATTTTTTTACATGCGTTTTCCATTTCTTCAGTCTTTCTATAGTTAGAAAGGTTCAAACTAAATCCTTTCAATTTATTAGAAGGATCTATTTCGCTTACGAATTTAATCAAATCTTTAATTTTATCTTCACCGTATATCACAACCCAATGTCCCACATCGATGTACATTTTGATTTTTTGATTCTGTCCTAATATTTCTATAGACTTTTTTAGATTATCTTTATATCCTTTACTTGCACCACATTTACTCCCGTCTATAGTTAAAGCTGCAGCATCTGGCTCCAATATCACAATAGATTCTCCGGTACTATCCAAAACTTCTTTAGCATTGTTGATAAAGGTTGCATACGAAGAACTAGCTTGATTAAATCCGCCAGAAGATTCTCCGGCATCACAGTCTTTAGAAGGTAAACCATAAATTACAACTATAGGAGTCTCTCCTGAACATTTTGATACGAAATTATTTAAATCTTTTTTTGCACCACTCATATCATTACCTCTATCGGTATACCAATATGCCAGAGGTTGTGTTGACATAAAAGTAAGTTCTTTCATAAAAGTTGATGCTTCTGGTTTGCTTGTTATTATAGGGCTTAAATATTTTTCTTTTGATGATGCTGTACATAAATTAGCATTTGAATAATTTAATGAAATTATAATAGAAAAAATTGTTAATAGTTTTTTAAAATTAATTGACATTGTTAAAATGTTTTTGATTGAAATTTGATTTGAAATTGATAGTATATTTAGCAATATATATCTTTTATCAGTTTAAATTTTTTAAATATGTTTATGATTGAAGTTGTTATATAAGGTATTTCACCTAAAGAAGTAGAAGGTATTAATACGCAGTTAGATCGTTTAGCCTTATCTATATTTTTATTTTCTATTTCTTCTAACGACACCACCGAAAACCGATGTCTTCTATTTACTATTTTTTTATATAAATAACATATGTAAGCATTAGTTATACTGCCGGAGTTTACTAAATTGACAGTACCTATTTTATTTTCTTTTAATATATCTATAATCCTAGGAATGCAGTCGTCTAACACTGTTATAGAATTAGGTAAATTTGTTATTTCTCTATAACTTAAAAGTTTATTTATAAGAGATTTAGGATGCATAAAACTAGAAATAGGCATTCTTATTCTTACAATACAAATATTATCATATACAGATAGTAATTCTTCGGTTAGAATTCTATTTTTACTATAGAGACTACCGGAAAAGTTTGGTTCGTCTTTTTCTTTAAATTCTTTGAATTTTGTCGTGTACTGCATATGTTTTGCATTATACTCTGTTTGCTTTGAATTATATATACATCCCGACATAATGGTTATATAATGAATGTCAAATTCTTTACATAAGTTTGCTAGAATAATATTACCTGCTGTATTTGCAAGAATAAGGTTAGATTTATTTTCTACATTTTCTTCGTAAAAATCAATATTATTAGGAGTAGCAAACCCCGCAGAATTGATAACATTAGTTGGTTTGTACAGTAATAACTCTTTTCTTACATTAGTATAATCATGTATTCTTGTCTTGCTACATAAAAAAGATATACCATTCTTAATTAATTCTTTAACTATATGACTTCCTATAAAGCCAGTTGAACCATAAATTATAATCATTGTTAATTTAAATGCTAACATTAATTTAATATGTTTTAAAATTGATTTTTATACAATATTATAATATAACATGATTGCCGAAAAGATAATAGAGACAACTTTAACTATTAATGACTTCTCTTTGATTAGATCTAAGAATATCGAAAATATAGTTTTAGGGATGTTAAAAAACATATATAAAAATAAATGTTATCAAAAATGTTTCATTGTAGATGTTGTTAGAATATTAAATATCAAAGATATGGAATTTAATCAAAATGATATCAGTCATTGTTCTTTTAACATCAATGTATTATTTATTATAGTATGCGAATATTTTATACACGCGGAACCCGTTATGGATATGAAGATATTGAACATCAAACAAACTGCGATAACATTAGGGTCTGAAAATAAGATAGCCGTGGTTAAAGAATTTAACATAAAAGACATCGAACAGTTTAAAGTAGGAGATCTTTTACCAGTCAAAGCAATAAAATGTATTTACGAACCATGTTCAGATAAAATTAAACTTGGATGTGTTTTAATAAATATGACAGCATATGATACAGAATTATTCTATAATTTATCTTCTAACGACAATAAGTTTAAAATTAAAAAAATACATAAGAATGGAGTTAGTCAGATAAAAGAATCCGTAAGACAGATTTTAGAATATAACGAAAAATCATTTAATGTAGATGACAATACAAACAATAGTAATGTAAATATGAAAAGTTTTAAAGAATTATTCGAAGCGCATGAAGATGATTTAAACGAAGGTTATATATGTTTTTCTATAAATTTAAAAAAAAATAAATACCAAAATAGAATTGAATTGTTGAGAGAAGATGAAGGAGATAAATGCAAAGAGATAGATCAGTTGGAGTTATTCTCTTTGATATCGGATCAATATATTTATAGAAATACTGTTAATAGTTTATCTTCTCTATACGATTCAGATTATTATAAAGATAAAAATATTTTACAGTCATGTAAGAGTATTTATAATAAATAACATGTCAGAAATTACTATAGCCGAAAAGAAAAGATACATATGCGATTCATGTATTTCTATGAACAAAGAAGAATTAGTTGGTATATTAAATTTTTTACATAGAGAACATGTAAAATTAAATAAGTTTTCTAAGAATTTAGACGGAGTTAAAATAGATTTAAACTCTATTGACGAATCAATCGTTTCGAGATTGTATAATTTTATTCAATATAAAATAAATAGTAGTTAACTTATATATTTTAATTTTATTCTATCTAAGTAATTCATGAAACTTATATCTAACACACATTTGTTAAATCTTTTCTGAAAAAGTAAATAATGCTTGTGTTTTTTTTTTGCAAGATTAAAATGATCATTTAATTTATAGATATCGTCAGCAGATCCATTAAAACTAACGGCTTCATTAAAGTCCATTAATGGCGGTTCGCTCATACGACTACTCATATAAGGAGAAGACAACTGCCAACTAATTCTTTCGTCGTCATACATATTTAGATATGTCTTATAATTTAGTTATATATAATATAAAGATTAAACTTTAAACTATTTGAATAAGATAAAAATGTCGAAAGGAAATTTTATAAGTAATTCTCGTATTTCTAAAAAATATGAACTTACTCCTGTTTTAGAAGATGATGAGTACATGGATGACTATTTTAGAAGTGTTCTATCTGATTTTTCGGCAGATCCTATAACAAAAGAAGATGAAGTCGCTAGAAAAAATACTAATGTTAATGGGACCTTGGATAGAAGATATGGGAGAAAATCAGATAACGATATATACAAGCCTGATTTATTTTTAGGGGATATGACACCAGATCCTAGATCTCTTATGGATAGTGCCGATTTAAACGGATTCAGAAAACATATGGAAACTAGAAAGGATGCTTTAAAAATTAATTTATTAAATGATGATAATAAATCTATTAATTCAAGCACTATGACTCATAATGAAGTCAGACAAGCAAAAGACAAAGCATTTCGGCGAGTGAAGGAAAGATACACTAATTTTACAGACCAGCAAGAAAATGTAAGAAGAGGTAGAAATATGACTCAAGAAGAAATTTTTAAAAATAAGAAATCTATGAGTGAATATATTATAAATGATGATAAAAAAGAGTTAATAAAGGGAGAAGTAAGCAATAAGTATAGTGATTATCGAATAAATGAATTTAAAAAAGCGGAGAATAATTCTATTTATTCTATAGGCAGAAAAAATGAAGAGTATTCAAAAAATAACAATACTGTTGGGAAAGAATATAGATTAAATCATGTTACGTGGAAGAAAAATAGAAATGGCATGAATAAGGTAGAAGACTCTTTTAAAAAAGATACATCTTCTACAGTTGAAAAAATGAACAATAATTCTTTTATGAGAAGTAAAATGTTAAATATTGAAAATTTTGTCGAAAGAAAGAATGAAAGTTTGGATTCTGAGAAATTAACAGGTAAGGGGGTTGGTAGAGAAACTCAAACAATGAGTCTACATTCAAAATATATAAATAACCCTAGTATGGAACATAGCAAAATAGCTAAAGATTCAAACTATACAGAAAACGCACTGTCAGATAAAAAGAATACTTCTAATATAAGCAAATTTGTACAGAACCGGGTTCATAGAAATCATGAGATTGCTTCTTATTTTAGAGGGGACATCGAAAATATATCACATAAAAAAGATAAATTTAGCGATACTTCTATGATAGATAATCTTACGACAAATAAGAAAAATGGTAAGTCTTTAGATGATATAGTAGATAATATTAGAGATTCGCTAAGAGTCTCTCTATTAAGTGGAAGTCGCTTAGTCGATGAATCAAAGGTTAATAATTCTACAAATAGTGATTACAAAGTGATACCTACAAAATTGATGTCTAGATTGCTATCATCGAATCCGGATTATGTAGAGACTAAAGGAAAGCAACAGTCTATATCAGTATTTAATTATTCTACAAAGAAACCGGAAAAATTTGTAGCTTTAAATAGTGAAGTAGAAGTGGAAGTTGGCAAATACGAAAATACATTTATTTCTAAGGAAAATGGCAGTAATGGACTTAGAAATTCTAAAAAAGAATATAAACAAATAGGTTTAGAAAATAGCAAAATGGATAGCGATTTACAAGAACAAAAACAAACTATTAAAGCTGCCGGGTCTGCTGGTGTGGTAGGAACGAAATTTATAAGAGATAAGTTCGAAACAGAGTTAGTAGATGATGATGTTAACGGAGTTAAAGAAATAACTAGTAGTAGACGATCTGCATTTAGTTCAAATTACTTAAAATAGTTTATAATAAAATTGAATTAAACATTGGGTATATACAATCATATAATTGTTTTATAACATTTAAACACTGCGAAACGCTAAATTAAAAATATGTCTGTTTTTCACCTAAACGAGTTTATTAATTCTAAAGCAGATAAGCTTTCTCTTATTATGGAAGAAAGTGAAATGATTTCTCAGATCAGATCGTTCTTATTTAAGAATTATATTAAAACTGTTGTTGAACAGGTTAGTGATAGTGACGAAGGGTTTCGTATGTGTTTTATTGGAAATCGATTTAAAAGTGATTTTAAAAATCCTATTTCTAAAGAATGTAATGGGGCTATCTTTTATTATAATCGTTTAAGCAAGAAATTTACACCTTTAGTAATCCCTACACCTTTATTTAATAGTCAAAAATTAGTAAAAAAAAATATCGAATCGATTTATAAATCTGGCAATTACGAAGTGTACCCCATTCTAGATGGTACTATTATGAATTTATACTTCTTTAAAGGTTCTTGGCGTATTTCGACTAATAAAGCTTATGATGCTACAGAATTAGTAATGTTTAATAATAAAACATATAATGATGTACTAAGCGAATGTTTGTCGTACGAAAATAATAAAAATATTAGAGAGTATTTAAATGTACAAACTCTTAATCCTGATAAATGTTACTCTCTATGTGTAAAAAATAGTGGATTTCATGTTTTTCAAAATTATAACAAAGTAAGTCTTATTCAACAATGTTGTTTACAAACAGGACTTAAAGAAGACGTTGAATGTGATTATAAATGTGTAAAAAGCAATGCAGGAATGTCATGGAAGGATCTGAATAATAAGATTAATTCGGCAGTTTCTAGTTTTAAAAAACATGGTAATAATTTAACATATATGCCTTTCTTAGGAGTTATTTTACGTAATAGTAATTCTGATGAATATTGTAATGTATTACTGGAAAGCAATTTAATGACAAAGATTAGAAATTTTCTTTACAATTTTTCGTTTTCTAAGAATTTAATTTATAAAAATCCATTTAATATGTCGTTAGAAACAAAAAGCCCTGCTTCATATTATGATATGACAGTAGTAAACCGATTAAACATTTATTTAAATCGCAGAGATGTAAATTTATTTCTATCACTGTTTCCTCAGTTTAAACAAGAATTTGCTGAATATAACCAATTCATTATTTTTCTAACTACATTCATCATGAAAAATATTAACGTGTTAGATAAAAATACATTTCATATTCAAAAAATTATTGATGGTAATATGAACTTAGAACTATCTAAACTTCCCGAACATCAAGATAATGCTATCGATATGAGTCATATTTATAAAAACAATTTATCAAAACTTTCTTTGTTAATTGTTTCAGAACTACAGCTAAAAAAAATTAATATTTGTCAATCACAAGAGGGATGGAATATCTTAAATGATTTCTTAATCAATACTAAGTTTTTAGATAATTATTACTCTTTTATGTATAAAGATTAATTAAGATTAATTAAGATTAATTAAATTTTAGGTTTCGACATTTCATTAGGATTCCAATATTCATAAATATTATTACCGATATGTCTTTTAACCATTAAAGGAGACCTGTTATCATATAATTCTTTTTTTGCCATTAAAATAGGATCTCTTAAATTTTCTATGTCGGTAAAAGGCACATCACCTTTACTAATCTGAGTCGCCCTTATGCTAATTAATTCAACCATTTCATATTTACTAAGAGAATCGCTAGTAATTCTATCTTCTTCTTTTACAATATATTCAAATTCAGTGTCATCATTATATACATCTTCTTCTAAATCAATTTCTTCTTCGTCCATATCATCACCTTCTTTATCGTCTTCGTCAGAATTAATACTTGCATTATCTTCCTTTTCTTCATCGACATCATCTGCATCATCACCAGCATCATCTTTATCGTCTTCAGAAATAATACTAGATATTTCATCTATTTCATCATCAACATCCTCGTCTTCTTCTGTACTTTTCTTAGATTTAATCTTTTTTTTATCAGCAATAGACTCAGCGGTACCTATCTTATCTTCTGTATAAAAATCTAAATCATCACTGATATCTGAATTATAATCCTCTTCGTCACTGAAATGAATGTTCATGGTTATCTATATACAATAAAATAATGAATTCAATTTTAATATACTATTCCAATATACTATTTCAATTTTAATATTATGGCATATATATTAGCTATTAATTATAATGTTATATTAAATCTATTTATATTCTTACATGTATGGGTTTTATTAGTTTTAGTCAATCTATTAAAATGGTTATTAGATAATTTTTCTAACAACTCATTAAGAATTCTAGCAAAAGCATTAAACTATTCATTTATAGAAACTATTTCACAAGATAACTATGATTCGTCAAGTGATGAAAGTGAACAGTCTGATAACGAAAGTGGTTACATATCTGGATTTGAAAACAATAACTCAGTAAATAAAAATAGACCAAATGAAAGATTTTTATCTTTCATGTATGATATGAATTTTTCTAAACATAATAAATATAGATTTCAAAGCGATGAAGGAATTTATATAATTAGAAATGCGTTTACTTTTAGAAAAAACAAGGATAATAACGTATGTAATATTATTTCTATAGACAATAAATTAACAATATGGTGTCGTATTATTTCTCCTTATAAATTATATTTAGATGATATTAAAAGACTTGCTAAAGAACAAGATAATAATTTTTACTTCTTTATGATATTAGAAGAATTACAATCGGGATTTAAACATAAATTACTAATAGATGTCGCAAAAAAAATAACATTACCTGAAAGAAGAAATATTATGTTTTCTAAAGTATCTATTCAACAATACCAGCAAACATCATCTGTTTGCGACCAATCATAGTTTCTTTAGTAGGTTTTCCGGTATTAAAAAATCTGTTATTAGGTACCGACCATCCAAAGTTTTCTTCTGGTAAAGAGGCATGTTTAAGTTTCATTTTTTTAGATAATTCGCTGACACCGTCAACTATTTTAGTTTTTTTATACATGTCTATATTTTTTTCATCCATATCTTTCATTTTTTTAGATAATTCGCTGACACCGTCAACTATTTTAGTTTTTTTATACATGTCTATATTTTTTTCATCCATATCTTTATTAATCTTTTTAGATAATTCGCTGACACCGTCAACTATTTTAGTTTTTTTATACATGTCTATATTTTTTTCATCCATATCTTT
>JACCDN010550828.1_pt1 | contig 101368 bp, 96 predicted proteins | sample 7441691 | NCBI WGS metagenome assembly JACCDN01 (sample SAMN15323439, study PRJNA562643) | freshwater metagenome | isolation source: river surface water | place: USA:Blue River Watershed | collected 2017-08-16 | reverse complement strand
GGGTGCTCAACGAAAGACACTGGATCCCGGCTTGCGCCGGGACGACATATCAAGAGCTATCGGCCTTAAAACGTCATCCCGGCGCAAGCCGGGATCCAGCGACTTGCGTTAACTGACCAGCATTAGCGTCATGCCAGCCGACGATATTGACCGCCCGGCAGCAATTCAATGTGTTGCTGCATTTCCAGCGTAAGCAAAGCCGCCTGAATATCAGCGGCCGGCAAGCCGCTGCGCTCGACCAGCTGGTCGATGGACACCGGATCGTGGCCGGCCAGGGCGAGCAGCTGCGTCAGCGAGGCATCGGCCTCTGCGGCTGGTGCGGGTTCTGCGGCGGCTCCGGCAGTGTCAGCAGGTACGGCAGCGTCGGCAGCCGGCAAAGACGTGGTTGACGACAGCGGGGTACTGCGTTGCCAGCGCAATTCTTCCATGATGTCCTGCGCCGATTCCACCAGCTTCGCGCCCTGCCGTATCAGCAGGTGGCAACCTTTGGACAATGGCGAATGAATCGAGCCGGGCACGGCGAAAACATCACGCCCTTGTTCGGTCGCGCTGCGCGCCGTGATAAGTGAGCCTGACTGCAGCGCGGCCTCGACCACCAGCACACCCTGTGAGAGGCCACTGATCAGTCGATTGCGGCGCGGGAAATTGCTGGCCATCGCCTGCGTGCCCAGCGGGTATTCGCTCAGCAGGCAAGCTTCGGCCGCGATACGGTGTGCCAGCGCATGGTGGCGTGCCGGGTACACCAGATCGAGGCCAGTACCGGTGACCGCGATGGTGGAGCCGGCCGTAGCGGCGGCGCCGGTGGCCAGCGCGCCGATGTGGGCAGCCGCATCAATGCCGAGCGCCAGCCCCGACACCACCGTGAGGCCGGACGCCGACAGTGTTTGCGCAAAGCGCTCTGCGTTCTGCATGCCTTGCACGCTTGCATTACGGCTGCCGACGATGGCCAGTGCCGGTCGTGACAACAAGTCGACGCGACCCTTTGCGTACAGCAAGGGCGGCGGGTCGGGGATGCTGAGCAGCGCCTTCGGATAATGCGCGTCAGCCAGCGTCAATACATGGTTGCCGGCGATGTCGGCCCAGGCGAGTGTGCGTGCGATCTGTTCCTGCATTGTGTCCGTCACCGGGCCTGACAGCGCGTAAGCGATTTTTTCGGGCACGCATTTTTGCAGCGCCGGAAAGCCTGCGGCCAGGATGTCTTCCGGCAGCCCGAAGCGCGTCAGCAACTCGCGTGCCGTCTGCGGCCCGACGCCGTCGGTCAGCATCAGCCGGAGCCAGGCGGCAAGGCTGTCGCGCTGCTCGTGCGCGCTCATCGTGTTGCTCCGACCGCAGCCGTTGCAGCTTCGGGTACCAGCGTCGGTGTCAGTGCCGGCATCGGTGCTGACATCGGAGACGGTACGGGTACGGGCGCCGACATGGCGGTCGGCGTCGATGATGACACTGCTGAAAACGCTGATATGAAGCGTGCGCCGGCGCCGAAGGTATCGGTGGCGCGCATCACGATGGCCAATGCTGCATGGTCGAGCACATCGACCACCAGCAGCGTGGCCAGCGTGTCGTCGATGCCGAGTGCGGGCGTGATGAGTGTGGGTGTGATGGGTGGCGGAGCGTCATGTGGCCCGATTCTAACGGGTCGCACCACCTGCACCACACTGCCTGCATTCAGGCCGTGCCGCGCGCCGCGGTTCAGCGCAACGATCTGCTGCGGGCTGGCCCAGCCACTGTCATGCAGCACGGCAGCGATGCGACCCTGCACCGCGCCAGCCGCATGAGGCACGATTGCCGGCGGGTGAGCGGGGGCAGAAGCCAGCGCTGAAGAGCGTGCCGAACCGGACGGTGAACTGAACGCGGAGTCGGGTGCGGCATCGGGTGCAGAATCGGGTGCAGACTCGGGTGCAGAATTTGGTGCGGAATTTGGCGTGGAGGGGAAGGCAGTCATCGACGCCGGCGTAACCGCATGCACCAGCAGGTCCCCGACCGTCAATTCTTCGCTGGCCTCGATTACCTGCATCACCTGCAGTGCGTGCAGCACCGGCGGCACAGGTGACACCGGTGCAGCGTGCAGCGTACGGGCCCGGCCGATACGGCGTGCAGCCAGTGCGATGGGTAGTCCGGTGTCGGGATCCATGACGGGCGCCATCAGGCGCCGCAGTTCGAGCAAGGTCCCCGGTGGCAGCGCGTCGCCGCGCACATGAATCAGGTCCCCGGTGGCAGCGATGCGGCGACCCGGCGCGAGGGCAACGATGCGCGCCGCGCGCTCGATATCGGTTGGCGACATCAGTGGCGTACGCTGCGCCAGCGCCAGCCAGGATGGGGCGATGGATGGCTCTGTTGTGGTGGCCATCGCTTCGCTGCGTATGCGTGGCATGCGTTTTGACACTGGCAGCTCGTGTAGGGTGGAAGGATCCGGTGTGCCGGCAAAAGCGCTGATGGAAAGTATGCCAACGCCGCTGATTATGCCGGCCAGCCAGCCGACCAGAGACATGCGCAGTTGGCTTCGTGCGCGGTGGTATCGGCCGACGTGAGGCGGTCGCCATGGCCCGTGCGCCGGTGTCCCTCGCACGGCGAGGCCCAGGGTAGCTGTGCTACACTTTTCATCGTATATCGCTGTCAGCATGTTCATCCATCAGGCTCCGTGCAATCGCGGTGGATTGTGCATGACCCACCCGCCGCGCCCGCCCTGTTCCGCTGATTTTTTTCGCGCCTGTTGCATAAAAGTTGTATGGCCCTGCTTCCTATCCTTCGTTATCCCGATGTCCGCTTGCACAAGATTGCCAAGCCGGTCACCGTCTTCGATGACCGGTTGAAAAAACTGGTCGCGGACATGGGTGAAACCATGTACGACGCCAATGGTGTCGGCCTCGCCGCAACGCAAGTCGATGTGCATGAACAAGTGATCGTGATCGACGTGTCCGAGACGCGCGACCAGTTGCGCGTGCTGGTCAATCCGCAGATCACCTGGGCCAGCGAAGAGCGCAAGGTGTATGACGAGGGTTGCCTGTCCGTGCCCGGCATTTACGATGGCGTCGAGCGTCCGGCGCAGGTGCGCGTGAAAGCCCTCGATGCCGACGGCAAGACCCATGAATTCGATGCCGATGGCTTGCTGGCCGTGTGCGTGCAGCACGAAATGGATCACCTGCAGGGCAAGGTCTTCGTCGAATACCTGTCGCCGCTGAAGCGCAATCGCATCAAGACCAAGCTGTTGAAGGAAGAGCGCGAGCTGAAGAAAGAGCGTGATTCAGCGCTCGTACGCTGAGCATGCGCGTCATCTTCGCCGGCACGCCCGAATTCGCGGCCGTGGCACTGGCCGCGCTGCATGACGCCGGCTTCACCATCCCACTGGTACTGACCCAACCCGACCGCCCGGCCGGCCGTGGCATGCAATTGCAGCCGTCGCCGGTGAAGCAATACGCGCTGGCGCACCAGATGCCGGTCGCACAGCCGGTATCGCTGCGACTGGATGGCAAATATCCGGACGACGCTGCGAGCGCGCAGGCATTGCTGCGCAACACGCCGCATGAGGTGATGGTGGTTGCTGCGTACGGGCTGATCCTGCCGGCGTCGGTGCTGACGATCCCGCCGCTGGGTTGCATCAACATCCACGCATCCTTGCTGCCGCGCTGGCGCGGCGCCGCGCCGATTCATCGCGCGATCGAAGCCGGCGATACCGAGACCGGCATTACCATCATGCAGATGGACGAGGGGCTCGATACCGGCGACATGCTGCTGACCGAGCGCACACCGATCACACCCGCCGACACGACGGCGACGCTGCATGATCGCCTGGCCGCCATGGGTGGCCGCCTGATCGTCGACGCCTTGCGCAAGCTGGCGCAACGCTCCCTACCCGCAACGCCGCAACCGGCCGACGGCGTCACTTATGCGGCCAAGATCGCGAAGGACGAGGCGCCGCTCGATTTTTCGCTGCCGGCTGCCGTCCTCTTGCGCCGCATTCATGCGTTCAACCCCTTCCCCGGTGCCGTGGTGCATGCCGGCGAGCTTGCAATCAAGGTGTGGGATGCACGCATATCGGCCGACGGTGGCCAGCCGGGCCAGGTCCTGGCTGTCGATGCCGAAGGCATCACGGTCGCGTGCGCCGAAGGCGCGCTGGTGTTCACCGAGCTGCAGAAGCCAGGCGGCAAGCGCTTGCCCGCAGCGGCCTTCCTGCAAGGTTTTCCGATGACGACCGGACAAGTGCTGACGGGCAAAGCGCCGGTAAGTCACTGATTTCCCTTATAATGCAGCTCGCGCCGATTTGACTTAGTCAATACCAGCTTGCGGGCGCCGGGAACTCCCGAAAACTGCTAAAGCGGAACGCATACCCGGCTTCGCTTTGCAGGCCGGGTTTTTTATTTGTACGCCTGTTCAAGCTGCAGGCATTCTGCCGAATTCTCCTGATCTCTCCTGATGAAACGCGACGCCCTCTCCCCCGTTGAAGCGCAGCTGCGCGAGCTGCTGTCCAAGCGCATCCTGATTCTTGATGGCGCGATGGGCACCATGATCCAGCGCTACAAGCTGACGGAAGAGGACTATCGCGGCTCGCGTTTCGCCGACTTCTCGGTGCCGGGCAAGGAAGTTTTCGTCAAGGGTAACAACGAGCTGCTGACGCTGACACAGCCGCACGTGATTCGCGAAATCCACGAGCAATATCTGGCGGCCGGCGCCGACCTGATCGAGACCAATACCTTCGGTGCGACCACCATCGCGCAGGACGACTATTACATGGCGCACCTGGTGCGCGAAATGAACCTCGAAGCGGCGCGCATCGCGCGTGCGGCCTGCGACAAATATTCGACCCCGGACAAGCCGCGCTTCGTCGCCGGCGCACTCGGCCCGACGCCGAAGACGGCATCGATCTCGCCGGACGTGAATGATCCGGGTGCGCGCAATGTGAGCTTTGACCAGCTGGTTGTGGCATATCTCGAACAGACGGCGGCGCTGGTCGAAGGCGGCGCCGATGTGCTGTTGGTCGAGACCGTGTTCGATACGCTCAACTGCAAGGCCGCCCTGTTTGCGATCGACCAGTTTTTCGAAGCGTCGGGCAAGCGCCTGCCGATCATGATCTCGGGCACCGTCACCGATGCCTCGGGCCGTATCCTGTCCGGCCAGACCGTGACCGCGTTCTGGAATTCAGTACGTCATGCGAGACCACTGACCATCGGCCTCAACTGTGCGCTCGGTGCGACGCTGATGCGCCCGTATGCGGAAGAGCTGTCGAAGATCGCCGAGACTTTCGTCTGCATTTACCCGAACGCCGGTCTGCCGAATCCGATGTCGGATACCGGTTTCGATGAAACGCCGGATGTCACGTCGTCGCTGCTAAAGGAATTTGCCGACAGCGGTTTCGTGAACATCGCCGGCGGCTGCTGTGGCACCACGCCCGACCATATCCGCGCGATCGCCGACACCGTCAGCAAGATTGCGCCGCGCAAGGTACCGACCCATCTGCATCAGATGCAGCTGGCCGGTCTGGAGCCCTTCACGATCGATGAAGATTCGCTGTTCGTGAACGTTGGCGAACGTACCAACGTGACCGGATCGAAAGCCTTTGCGCGCATGATCCTGAACGAACAATACGATGAAGCGCTATCGGTCGCGCGCCAGCAAGTCGAAAACGGCGCGCAAGTCATCGATATCAACATGGATGAGGCGATGCTGGATTCGGTCGCCGCGATGACGCGCTTCCTGAACCTGATCGCGTCCGAGCCTGACATCGCGCGCGTGCCCATCATGGTCGATTCGTCGAAGTGGGCCGTGATCGAGGCCGGCCTGAAGTGCATCCAGGGCAAGGCCATCGTGAACTCGATTTCGATGAAGGAAGGTGAAGCCGAGTTCCTGCGCCAGGCGACGCTGTGCCGCCGCTATGGTGCGGCGGTGATCGTGATGGCCTTCGACGAGCAAGGTCAGGCCGATACCTTTGCACGCAAGATCGAGATCTGCGAGCGCGCGTACAAGCTGCTGGTCGAGAAAGTCGGTTTCCCGCCGGAAGATATCATCTTCGATCCCAACATCTTCGCCATCGCGACCGGTATTGAAGAGCATGACAATTACGCGGTCGATTTCATTGAGGCGACGCGCTGGATCCGCGAGAACCTGCCGCATGCAAAGGTCAGCGGCGGTGTCTCGAATGTGAGTTTCTCTTTCCGCGGCAATGACCCGGCGCGGGAAGCCATCCACACGGTGTTCTTGTATCACGCGATCCGTGCCGGCATGAGCATGGGCATTGTCAATGCCGGCATGATCGGCGTCTATGATGACCTCGATCCCGAGTTGCGTGAGCGTGTCGAAGATGTGGTGCTGAACCGCCGCCCGGATGCGACCGAGCGCATGATCGAATTCGCGGCCACGCTAAAGGCAGGCGGCAAGAAAGAAGGGCAAAGCCTGGCCTGGCGCGATGCGCCGGTCGAGAAGCGCCTCGCGCATGCGCTGGTGCATGGCATCACGCAGTGGATCGTGGAAGACACCGAAGAGGCACGGCAAAAAGTCGCGAACGATGGCGGTCGTCCCATCCATGTGATCGAAGGGCCGCTGATGGATGGCATGAACATCGTCGGCGACCTGTTCGGTCAGGGCAAGATGTTCCTGCCGCAGGTGGTGAAATCGGCGCGCGTGATGAAGCAGGCGGTCGCGCACCTGGTACCCTTCATCGAAGAAGAAAAGGCCGAAGAAGAACGCCGCACCGGTCAGGCGGCCAAGCCCAAGGGTAAGATCGTGATCGCGACCGTGAAGGGCGACGTACACGATATCGGCAAGAACATCGTGTCGGTGGTCCTGCAGTGTAATAACTTCGAAGTCGTGAACATGGGCGTGATGGTGCCCTGCACCGAAATCCTTGCGAAAGCGAAGGAAGAGCATGCCGACATCATCGGCCTGTCGGGCCTGATCACGCCGTCGCTGGAAGAAATGGCGCATGTCGCGAAAGAAATGCAGCGCGATCCGTGGTTCCGCGAGCGCAAGATACCCTTGCTGATTGGCGGTGCGACCACCAGTCGCGCGCATACGGCGGTGAAGATCGCGCCCAATTATGAAGGCCCGGTGATCTACGTGGCCGATGCGTCGCGCTCGGTGTCGGTTGCACAGTCGCTGCTGACGCCCGAATCACGTGATGGCTATCTGGCCGAGATCGCCACCGATTACCAGCGCATCCGTGAACAGCACGCTGGCAAGAAGGCCTTGCCGATGGTCAGCCTCGATGCAGCGCGCATGAACAAGTTTGCCGTCCGCTTCGACGGCAGCAGCGCGCCGGCCAAGCCCAAGTTCATCGGCCGTCGCCACTTCCGCAATTTCGATCTTGCGATCCTCGCGAACTATATCGACTGGGGTCCGTTCTTCCAGACCTGGGATTTGGCCGGCCCCTTCCCCGCGATCCTGAAAGATCCGGTGGTAGGCGAGCAAGCGAGCAATGTGTATCAGGAGGGCCAGGCATTGCTGAAGAAGCTGGTCGAGGGCCGCTGGCTGACGGCCAATGGCGTGATGGCGCTGCTGCCGGCGAACAGCATCAATGATGACGACATCGAGGTCTATACCGACGAGACGAAGAGCGAAGTCGCGTTCACCTACTACGGCTTGCGCCAGCAAGGCGAGAAGCCGGTCATCGATGGCGTGCGTCGTCCCAACCAGTGCCTGGCCGACTTCATTGCGCCGAAGGACTCGGGCATCACCGATTACATCGGCATGTTTGCGGTCACGGCGGGCATCGGTATCGAGAAGCATGAAAAGCGTTTCGAAGATGCCGGCGACGATTACTCATCGATCATGCTCAAGGCGCTGGCCGATCGTCTGGCCGAAGCTTTTGCGGAATACCTGCACGAGCGCGTGCGCAAGGACTTGTGGGGCTATGCAGCCGATGAAGACCTGAGCAATGAGGACCTCATCGGTGAAGCCTACCGCGGTATCCGTCCCGCGCCCGGCTATCCGGCCTGCCCCGAGCATACGGTGAAAGCCGATGTATTCCGCATTCTGGAGGCCGAGGATATCGGCATGAGTCTTACCGAGTCCTATGCGATGTTCCCCGGCGCGTCGGTGTCGGGCTTTTACTTTGCGCATCCGGAGTCGAAGTACTTCACCGTCGGCAAGATCGGTCAGGACCAGCTGCAGGACATGGCCGCGCGTCGTGGCGTGCCGGTCGAGCAGCTGGAGCGCTGGCTCGCGCCCAACCTGTGACGATGCGGCGGCTGACGCGGGTGGCGCGCGTCAGCCCAGCGGTGCGCCGTCGGCAAACACCTTCAATTCCCCTGGCGCGAATGCGTGCCAGGTTTCATTGGTCGTCAGTGGTTCGGTGACGATCACCGCAACGCGGTCGTTGGGCGTCGTCACTTCCGAAAAATCCACCGACAGGTCTTCATCCGACAGCATCGCTTGCGTGAACGGATACTGGCGCACGATGTAGTGCAGCTTGGTCGAGCAATGCGCAAACAGGGCGGAACCGTCGGACAGCATCATGTTGAACACGCCGTAGGACGCGATCTCGCGCGTCAGTGCATCGAGCGCGTCGGTCAATTGCTCCGTAGACGGGGCGGTATCGCCAAAGCGCCTTCGTAATTGCTGCAGCAGATAGCAGAAAGCCAGTTCGCTGTCGGTATTGCCGACCGGACGGAATGCACCATCGAGCACGGGCGCGAATTGCTTCAGGTCGCCATTGTGCGCAAACACCCAGTAGCGTCCCCACAATTCGCGCACGAAGGGATGACAATTTTCCAGCGCGACCTGTCCCTGCGTGGCCTTGCGGATGTGCGCGATGACATTCTTCGACTTGATCGGGTAGCGCTTGATCAGCTCGGCCACGGGCGATGCGATGGCCGATTCATGGTCCACGAACAGCCGGACCCCTGCGCCTTCGAAAAAGGCAATGCCCCAGCCATCCTTGTGCTCGTCCGTGCGGCCGCCGCGATGTGCAAAGCCGGTGAAGCTGAACACGATATCGGTCGGCACATTGCAGTTCATGCCGAGCAGTTGGCACATGGCAGGGTCTCAGTCGTGGTCGGGAAAGCTTACGTTATCACGAACCCCGGCAGGGACCGCCCTACGCGTCACTGCTGCCGCGTGTGTCGCAGGGTCACTGGCAGCATCCAGCTGCAGCCGGCACGTCCATAGGTCATGCCCTGAGCGGCGGTATTTGTCTTCGAACGGTGTCAGCGGTCCGGCGGGGTCTTGCGGCAGCGCTTCGGTGGCGACCGGCATGCCAGTGAGCTGCGTCAGTGCCGTACTGAATTCATCGACATAGGTGCGCCAGTTGCTGCGGCATTCGATGGTACCGCCGAGTGCCACCACGGTCGGGAACACCGGGTGCCCGTGCCAGCGTCGACCCAGTTGCGCCTTTTTGGGCCAGGGATTCGGATACAGCAGGTAATGCCGTTGCGGATGCATCCCGTGCGCCAGCATCAGCCGCCAGAAATCGACCAGATCCGCGCGCAGTGTCAGGCAGTTCGCCGGGCGCTCACCTTCCCACCGCAGCGCGCGTGACAGCCGGTCGGCCGATTGATCGACGCCGAGCACGAAATGCGCGGGAAAGCGCGTCGCCAGCCGCAGCGTGGACAGACCGACGCCGCAACCGGCATCAAAAATCAGGGGCGCACCGCTGGCTTGCCAGGCGTCCCGGCCTTGTGCGAACGCCGCTTGCGTATGTGCCGATATCGGCTTTAGAAAGCGCGAGCGTGCATGGCGCGCAACCACCTGGTTCAGGTGTTCGTGGATGCCGGGCTGGTTACTGGTAACGGGACGGGAGATGGCATGCATGCGGCGGACCTTCGGAGGCCCGCCGAGGATACCGCACGGACGCGGTGGATGCTGCGCTACCTGCCGGACGCCGCGTGAGCGGCGGCGCCTGTCTGGTGCAGATGTGCGGTGTACTGCTTGTTGGCGCCTTAGTGCAACACCACAGGTTGCGCCATCAGCGAGCCGTAGCTGCCGAGGAAGTCATCGATTTCCTCAACCGTCGGTTCGGACGCAATCAGCGCGCGCACATGCTGGCGGAAGGATTCGGCGAGTGGGCCGGCGATGAAGATCTCGCGCTTGCCCGGCTTGTCGAGGATTTCATAGCCGCCGAATTGCATCGCTTCCAGTCCGGACTGTGCGCCGAATTCGACCACGCTGTAGTGCTCGCTGTTGTAGATGAGGTTCATGCTGGCTCCCAGTGGTGATGCAGGGAAGCAGAGACTTCCCTGCGACTGCACATGGCGCTGAGCTGCGATATTTCAATAGCGCCGTCCGCAATTGCAATGCAGGACCGGTAGGTCGTCGCAGCGATGCCGGCGATACCGGCGATGCCGGGATCAGGTCAGGCTCAGCTGCAGTCGAGTTCCGAACCCAGTGCCAGATGCTGACGATATTGCGGGTCCTGCAAAAACTGCCGTACTCCTGCGCTGTGGCTGGCATCGGCGATGGACAGAAACAGCACGGCCGGCTTGTCGCGCAGCACGCGGTGCAATGTGGTCCGCATCGTCAGGTTGCCGGTGCAGCAGGGGCAGCCCGGTGCGACCCGGATGACTTTCATTACGGCAGACGCTTGCAGTTCCTGAAGGGCGGCCGATCCGCCGGCCAGTCCTTCGACGATCGCGGCACCCGGCGTGTTGCCATCGATGGCCAGCCGGGAGGCGTGTGCCGCGATCGCTGCTTCGCGTGCGTCGCTACTGCCACCGTGAACCAGGGTGACGGTGGTGAGTCGGGTCATCCGGTTTTCTTCACAGCCTTGCTGGAGTCTACGCCGAGTTGCTTGAGCTTGCGATACAGGTGGGTGCGCTCCAGCCCGGTACGTTCGGCGACGCGCGTCATGCTGCCCCCCTCGCGCACCAGGTGGTGCTCGAAGTACGCGCGCTCGAATGCATCGCGTGCCTCGCGCAGCGGCAATTCGAAGGACACGCGAAATTCATGCTCCGGCGGCCCATAGCCATGCCCGTTGGATGCGCCGCCCAAGCCATTGCCGTTATAGACCGGCGGTGGTTGCAGCTGCGGCACCAGTGTTACTTTTTCCTGCGACACCACCGGCCGCGCCACCGGTGGCACCAGCGTGCCGCGCGCTGCCTGTTCCTGCCCGCGCGACAAGCCTTGCTGCACGGTGCGTAGCAGCTTTTGCAGCGAGATCGGTTTTTCGAGGAAATTCATCGCGCCGATGCGCGTCGCTTCGACGGCGGTATCGATCGTCGCGTGGCCGGACATCATGATCACGGGCATCGTCAGCAGGCCATCGCGCTGCCATTCCTTCAGCAGCGTGACGCCGTCGGTGTCGGGCATCCAGATGTCGAGCAGCACCAGGTCGGGGGTGCTGGACAGCCGCAGCTCGCGCGCCGAATTTGCATCCTCGGCGGTGGTGACCACGTGTCCTTCATCCCCGAGGATTTCGGACAGCAGCTCCCGTATCCCCATTTCGTCGTCTACGACCAGAATATTTGCCATGGGTACGCCTCTTCTATGTCACTGCCCAATGTCGCTGCCGGCGGAGCGCCTTGTGGAAATTGTAATTTTTGCAATATGCAATGTCAAACGGTGGTCAACCCGTCAGGTGCCCGCGAGCTTCATCAACAAGATCACGACCCGGGCGCCCGACCCTTCCTTGCGGTTATGCAACTCGATGCGGCCACCGTGCTCATCAATGATCTTCTTCACGACGGGTAATCCCAGTCCGGTCCCGCGACGCTTCGAGGTCACGTAGGGCTCGAAAGCCCGTGCGATCAACCGTGCATCAAACCCGGGGCCATTGTCCAATACCGTCAACCGAACTGCGGTGCGGTGAATGCCGTCGGCATCAGGAAAATGGATGGCTTCCGTACGAAGCACAATGTCCGGTGAGCGAAGGTTTTTGTCGATCTCGGCCGTCGCATCTTGTGCATTTTGTAACAGGTTGTGTACCACCTGTCGTATTTGGGTTGCATCTCCAAGGATGTGCGGCAGCGCCTGGTCCAATTGTGCATGGATGGCGTCCGAAAATTCACCGCCTGCATACAGCTCCAGAATCTCGCTGATCAGTGCATTCAAGTCCAGCGGCTGCAACACCGGCGGCGGAGTCTTCGCATAGTCGCGGAAGTTGTCCACCATCTGCTGCATCGCCAGTACCTGATTGACGATGGTATTGGTGCCACGCTCCAGCAGCGCCACATCGCTGCCTTCGAGCTTGTCATGCAGCTTCATCTGCAAGCGCTCGGCCGACAGTTGTATCGGCGTCAGCGGGTTCTTGATTTCATGCGCGAGGCGGCGTGCGACTTCGGCCCACGCGACCGAGCGCTGGCCGGAGATCACATCGCTGATGTCATCAAACACCACCACATGGCCAATGCCGGAGCCAACCGGCAGCCGCGAGCCGCGCACCAACAGCGTGATCTCGCCATCGGCAGACTGCAGCAGGCCCTCGCGCCGGATCTCAATCTGCTGCTGCCAGTGCAGGTGCGGTTCGCCCATGCCACGCTCGGTATCGGCGTCATCGCCCGCCACCTGCGCATTCTGGCTCGAGAACGCTTCGATCACGGGCGTGCTGAATGCGGCGAGTGCGGTCAGGCTTGCGAACGGCTTGCCCAGCCCAGGTTTCAGGTCCTGGTGCAGGATGCGTCCGGCCGATGCATTGAAGGTGACCAGTCGCAGGTGATCGTCGAACACCATCACGCCGGCCGACATATTGGCCAGCACCGATTCCAGATAGGCCTTGGCATCTTCCAGTGCGCGACGATTGCGCTCGACCGCTTCGCGCGCATCCGCCAGTTGCATCGTCATTGTGTTGAAGGATTTGGTCAGCGTGCCCAGTTCGTCCGACGAGGCGACGATGGGGCGCGGGGACAGATTGCCTTCGGCCACTGCCTTCGTGCCCTCGGCCAGCAGCAGCAAGGGTTGCGCGAGATCGGTCGCCAGCAGGAAGGCCGACACCATCGCGGCGAACACGGCGAGCAGCAGCACCAGGGTGAGTGTAACCAGATAAAAATTGCGCAAACCCGAACGTGCAAGCGACCGCTCCTGATACTCGCCATAGGCGGCACGCAGCGCCTCCGCATTGTGCGCCAGCTGCTCGGGCACCGGTTGCAGCACTTGCAGATAACGCGGATGCCCGCGCAGGTTTTGCAGTGATCCATCGCCGCGCAACGCCACGATGATGCGGAAACGCAGGCCGTCGCCGTCCGGCAGCAGCGTCAGGTCTGCGCGCGCGCCAGCATCGCCGGTCGCAGCATCGCCGGCGGCAGCGTCACCGCCCGCAGCGTCACCACCCGAAGCAGCGCCACCTTCGTCGCCGCCTTCGATCACGCCATAACCATCGATCGAGCGCGCGCGCGCCAGCATCGCCGGCGTCGGTGCATCCGGCACCAGCTCGGTCAGCTTGCTGCCGGTGCTCGCGATCACGCTGCCACTGCCGCTGACGACCATGCCATCCTGCAGCTGGTGCGACTCCATCACGCGGGCCAGTTGCAGCGACAGGCTGGTGTCGGACAGCTCGGCCAGGTCGGCGGCGGCGGCGCGCGTTTTTTGCCGCAAGTCCTTCAGCGAGGATTCAAGTGCGGTGCGGCCCAGCGTGAGGCCGGATTCGAGTGCCGACTCGACCTTCACGTTGAACCAGGATTCGATCGAGCGCGACACGAATTGCACCGACACCGTATAGATCACGATACCGGGCAGAATGCCCATCAAGCCGAACATCAGCACCAGCCGCGTCATCAGGCGTGAGCCGAAGCGGCCGCGCCGGTAGCGGCTGTACAGCCGCGACAACAACAAGCAAACGACCAGGAACAGGCCGCTGCCGACCACGATGTTCGCGCCGAGGATCCACGAATAATAGGTCTCGAACATGCTGGTGTTGTCGCTGGCGGCCGCCAGCAGGAACAGCAGTACGCCGACCGTGAGCGCCGAGGCCAGCAGCACATAGCGCAATGCGCGCGTCATTTCGCCTCGGTCTTGTAGGTGAAGCGGGCCCAGCCCGAGCTGAGCCGCCAGTCGTTGCTGCCGATCGCGCTCACCTGTATCGGCTTGGGCAGCTGCGACACATCGAGCGCGAGCTGCACTGCCACGGTGTAACTGGCGTCACGCTTGAGCGCACCCGGCTCGGCCACGATCCAGCGCCCGGGGCGTCGCAGCAGCGCGAGCAAGTCATCGAGCCGCATGAAGTTGCGGTGCAGGCTGCCGTCGATCGATGCACGGTATTGCTGGGTCAGCACGTTGTAAGACAGCCTGACCGTGCGTCCCGCCTTCACGCTGACCTCATCGAACCAGTACCAGCGCGGCCGCGAGATCTCGACCTGCAGGCTGAAATACAGCGGCACGCCACGCATCAGCGCATCCTCCAGCGGGCGGGTCAGTTCGACATTGAAGGAGGAGGCCAGCCGGTAGCCTTCATCGGTGGCCTCCAGCGACGCATCGACGAACTCGATGCCTTCGGTCGCATGCACCGCCGCCGGCGCGATCGCCAGCAGCAGGGTCAGCCAACAGCCTAGGAAGAGTTGTCGTATCACGGGAAATGGCAATGCCGGGAGCGCCAAGGGCAACGGTCGGGCCTGAAACCTCCGGCGGACAAGATCGCGACAGCCAGTGGCAAATCGGGTCCATTCCGCGCGGAAAAATTCACCGGATAGTATCAAACCCTGTGAAGCCGCATCAAACCGCAGTCACGGATCGAGCCCGGACGGCGGGCCGATCTTCCAACGGACCCGGCGCGACGGGGTTAAGGCCTGACCGGTCGGATGTCATGGCAGCACGAATGCCAGCACGCATGCCGGATCGCTTGCCCGGTGAGGAACCCGATGACGCGCCGCCATGCCGTGACGCCATGCCTAGCCTCACGCGAGCGGCTTTTCGAACAGTGCGTAAAACAGGCCGTCATGGTCGTGCTCGGCGCTCGCGATCGGCAAGAGCTGACCCGGTGCCGGCAGGCGCCGCGCGCCACAACGTGCGGCGAAGCTATGCGCCTGGTGTTCCGATTCTTCCGGCCACAGCGAACAGGTGACCAGCAACAGCTTGCCACCCGGCTTCAGCAGGGTCCACAGATGGTCGAGGATGTCGGCCGACAGCGCCGCGAGCTGCATCGCATCCTCCGGTCGCCGCAGCCAGCGGATGTCCGGATGGCGTCGCACGATGCCGGACGCGGTACACGGCACGTCGGCGAGGATGCGATCGAAAGCGCGTCCATCCCACCAGTCGCTGGCCGCCGCATCGCCCTGCCTCAGCTCGGCTGTCAGCTGCAATCGCGACAGGTTTTGCGCAACCCGTTGCAATCGCATCGGATCCTGATCGATCGCCAGCAAATCCAGTTGCGCGGTCTCCAGCAGATGGCCGGTCTTGCCGCCGGGGGCCGCGCACGCATCGAGCACACGCTGACCATCCTGCAGGTCCAGCAGGGGTGCCGCCAGCTGTGCGGCCGCATCCTGCACCGACACCCAGCCTTCGTCAAAGCCCGGTATCTCATGTACCGGGCGCGGTCGTGCCAGCCGCAGCGCCCATGGTCCGATTTGCCGGGCGTCGATGCCGGCGCTGGCGAGGCGCTGCAGCATGCCTTCCACGGTGGCCTTGCGGCGATTTACGCGCAAGCTCATCGGCGGTTGCACGTTGCCTGCTGCCAGCACCTGTTCCCATTCGGCCGGCCATGCGGCGCGCACGCGCGCTATCCACCATGCGGGGTAATTCCAGCGCAAGTCCTCGCGCTGCCGCAGCTGAGCGAGCAGCGCGGTTCGCTCGCGCAGCATACGACGCAGCACGGCATTCACCATGCCCTTGGCGCGCATCAGCTCGCGGTCGGCGGCGCACGCAGACACCGCCTGATCGACCAGCGTGTGGTCGGCATACGCGGGCGTGTGCTCTGACAGCAGCGCGAGCGCGCAGGCGAGCAAGGCCTTCAGGCGCGGTGGCGTCGGTGGCTTGTCGGTCAGCGTGGTGACCAGCGCCTGTGCGAGGCCCCATTGCCTCAGACTGCGGTAACACAGGTCCTGGATCGCGCCGCGCGCGGCGGCGGGCATGTCGCGGCCATCGAAAACTTGCGCCAGTGCGCGCGGCAGTGCGTGGCCCGCTTCGACGGCCGCCAGCGCATGTGCCGCGTTCGACAGCGCGAACGCGAGGGAGTCCGGCCGCAGCTTCATGCGGCGGTGCGTTCCCGCAGCGCGCTCAGCCAGTCATCGAGATCACCGAACACCTGCGCGGCGTCGATCTCGTTGAACAGTTCGTGGTACAGCGACGGATATTCGATCAGCCGCGCACTGGCGGCCGGCAGTTGTGCGTGGAAGTCGCGGCTGCCTTGTGCATCGACCAGCCGGTCATGCCCGGATACCAGCAACAGCACCGGTATCGTCAATGCACTGGCGCGTTGGTGTGTGCTGGCGATCGCGGCCAGCATCGCATTCAGTAGGCGTGGACTGATCCGATCATGCACCAGCGGATCGGATTGATACGCAGCGATCACCGCCGGGTCATGCGACAGGTAGCGCTGCTTCAAACCATTCGATACCGCAAATCCGGGCGAGACGGCAGTCAGTGTTTTCAGCAACAGCATTTGCGCTGCATTCAGCGGCAGCGCAAGCGCCGGCGACGATAGCACCAGGCCGCACAGCGGCGGGTTCGCCGGTGTTGTCGTCTGCATCGGCGTCGCCATCTGCGCTGCTGTCTGGGTTGCCATCTGGGTTGCCATGTGCGCCGCCAGCAGCCCGCCCATGCTGTGTCCCAGCAGCAGCGGCGCCGACGCCGGCGTGCCGGGCTGAGTGCGCCAGTCGGCCATCACGGCGTGCGCATCCGCAAGCAGCGCATCATTGTCCGGTACATCGCCGCGCGGCCCGCCGGAACGGCCATGACCCCGATGGTCATAGGTGCGCACTGCATAAGCACGCGCGGTGAAAAATTCGGCGACATGCCGATAGCGACCCGCATGTTCGCCCAGGCCGTGCAAGATCAGCACGCTGCCCGATGCGGGCGCGGCGGGGTGGTAATCGACGACATGCAGCCGCGTGCCGTCCTGCATCGTCAATGACGACGTGACTGCTTCCGTCATCAGACGCCCCACATCACGAATTCATGCTCGCGGTTGGCCGCGCGCAGCATTTCCAGCAGCGGATAGGCGCGCGTGCCAAAGCTGATGTTGGCGCCGCGCGGATCTGGCGCTTCGTCTTCCTCATGGCCCTGCGCATGCGCAGCTTTCTGTTCCACGTCACGACGCGATGCGATTTCCGACTCGATGCGGCGTATCGCATCGCCGGCCTCGTCTGCCGTGATCACGCCACGCTCGAGGTCCTTGCCGAGTAAATCCAGTATCGGTTTTGCGTGGACGCCGTACATCAGCACTTCGGCTGCGGCTTTCGATTTGAACGTAACTAACATGATGGCCTCCTGGTTGCTGCCAGCGTCGCGACGGTCTGTGTGTCGCAGGTCGATAGGTGCCAAACATAGCATGCGACGCATACCGGCGCACCTGCTTCATTGCGCTTTGCAGTGCATCCTTGCAGGGATATTTGCCGGTCCGCGCGCGTGGCTGCGTCACTGTTTTTGCGTCTGCTGTCGTAGTCGTCTGAATGCGCGTCCGAATGAATGCCTGAACGCGCACCTGAACGAGCACCTGAGCCAGTATCTGCATGATTGCCGTGATGTTCGCGTGCAGGCTACCCCGGGTGTCCGGCTGGCAGCCCGGTCGCCGGTGCCGTCCATGCCTTACCGCGGATAAACACCAGCAAGGCTACCAATTGCAGTACGAGGTAGACCGCGAACGCCATGCGTAATGCCGACGGATCGCTGGCGCCGAACTGATGGAAGGCATCGACCAGCAAGCCTATGCCCCACTGCACCGAGAACGCGCCGATGAACAGCGTCAGGTTGAACGCGCTGTTTGCGCGTCCCGCCTGGGTGGCCGGGTACGCGAGGCTCACATGGGTCTGCGCCAGCGTGGTCACCGTGATGAAAACGGCGAACACGATCCACAGCATCCAGCTCCATGCATAAGGCAGCGCGATCATCAGGGCCTGCACCACGATCGATCCGGCCAAGCCCAAGGTAACCGCACGCAGCACCGGCATGCCGGCGCGCGGCTGCGTGTGGCCGTCATAGCGCACATGACGCGGCGCCCACCAGGAAAGACCGAGGTAAGACAGCATCAGGCAGAAATTGAATGCGAACAGTACTTGCGAGGTTTCGCTGATGCTGAGCCCGAGTACGCGCACCATCCATGGCCCGGCCCACAGCGATTGCATCGCCATGAAGCCGCCCTGATGCACGGCGCCGAGCAGCGCCATGCGTCGGAAATACGGGTCGCGGAAAATCTGTGCATAGCCAATGCCCGCCTGCAGGGACTTCGCTGGCGCTGCATCGGCCATCTGCTGCTCGACGGCCCGCAGACGAAAGAACACCAGCACGCTGGCCATCAGCAGCAAGGCGGCAATCAGCCAGAACACGCCGCGCCAGCCTATCAGCGGCATCACGGCCGCCACCGGCACTGTGGTCGACAACGCACCGAGGGTGCCGAACACCAGCATCCAGCTCGCGAGCTGACTCTGCTTTTCCGGCGCATACCAGCTGCGGTAAGCCTTCATCGCCGCCATCAGGCACGCCGAAACGCCAACCCCGATCAACGCGCGGCCCAGCCACAGACCGAGCAGCGTATCGCTGGTTGCAAATACGGCCGAGCCCGCGGCGGCGAACATCAGCAGTGCGGCTTCGGTGCGTCGCGAACCATAGCGATCGAGCCAGATGCCGATCGGCAGCTGCATCGCGCCAAAGCCGAAAAAATACGCCGACGACAACAGGCCGAGGTCGGCATTGTTCAGCTGCAGGTCGCTCATCAGTGCCGGCGCGATCACAGCATTGATGGCGCGTAGCGCATAGGAAAGCACATAGGCCGCCGCAAACACCAGCACCACGCGCAGCGCGAGCCGGCCCTGCAGGTGATGCGGCAGTGCCGTCATCAGTGCAGCACAAACGAGGACAGGAAGGTGTCGGCAGTCTCGTCGCTGAGTTGGCTAGCCGGTCCCAGCGCAATGACCTGGTAGACCCGATCGCCATGCGTCGCGAAACGTGCATGCAGCGTCAATGCCACCTGAGCCTGGTGGCCCGCCTTGCCGGTGGCCACCACTTCCGTTGCGGGCACGCCGCCTTTCAGCGTCACGGCTTTTTCGGTATGGTCGGTGCTGCCAATGTTGCGCAGCATCGCGGCCTGCATCGCGGCGAGTGCCGCTTGTCGCTGTGCGGGGTCGGTGATTTTTGCGCTGGCGACGGCGAAGTTCATGTCATCGACTTCGGCCGCTGTCATCGCCATCTCGACGCTGAAACCGCCCAGGTCGACCGGGCGCGCAAAGCTGGCGGGCTTGGCTGGCAGCAGCACCGTGTACGGCGCTTCGCTGCCGCGCACTTCGCGCCAGTTCAAGGCGGGACTGCAGGCGCTGAGGGCGGCCAATATCGGCAGTATCGCCAGCAACAATGTCCTGTACCAACCACGCTGCGAACCACTGGATTGGTGAATTCGACGCGGTGCGTGCGCCGGGCACGGGCGCGACGGAAAGCAGCGCGCAATAAAGAGAGCGGGAAGCATCCCGCGATGGTATCAGTATCAGGCGGGCCGACGGTCGCTCAGCGCCCGTCGATACTGAATCGCTTCGGCGACATGCGCAGACGAAATCACCGAAGGCCCGTGTTCGTTCGCACGGATCTCGCTGCTCACGCTGAGGGCGTCGGCCGCCAGGTCTGCAATCGTGCGCGCCACTTTCAGCACGCGGTGTGCGGCGCGTGCCGACCAGCCGAGGCGCTGCATTGCCGCGCGCAGCAAGGCAGCCGCTTCATCGTCCGGCGTGCAATGCTGTTCGACGCCCTGTTCATCGAGTTGCGCATTCGCCCGCTGTTGTCGCGCCAGTTGTCGCGCACGGGCTTGCTGCACGCGCGCGGCGACGGTCGCCGAATCTTCGTCGCTGGCCCGGGTCATCAGCGTGTCGGTCGGCACCGCCCCCACCGTGAGCTGCAGGTCGATGCGATCGAGCAGCGGGCCCGAGATGCGGGACTGGTAGCGTGCAATGGCATCCGGCGTGCAGCAGCAGGCCCGTGTCGCATGGCCGAGATAGCCGCAGGGGCAAGGGTTCATCGCGGCCACCAGCTGGAAGCGACACGGAAAATCCGACTGCCGTGCCGCGCGCGAGATCGTGATCCGGCCCGACTCCAGCGGTTCGCGCAAGGCTTCCAGCACCTTGCGGTCGAACTCCGGCAATTCATCGAGGAACAGCACGCCGTGATGCGCGAGCGAGATCTCGCCCGGCCGCGGCAGCTGGCTGCCACCGACCAGCGCCACGCCGGACGCGGTGTGGTGCGGCGCGCGGTAAGGCCGCTGTCGCCAGCGGCTGGGGTCGAAGCGGCCGGCCAGCGAGGCGATCGCCGCAGCCTCTATCGCTTCGTTCTCTGTCATCGGCGGCAGGATGCCCGGCAGGCGCACCGCCAGCATGGACTTGCCCGCGCCCGGCGGACCCACCATCAACAGGCTGTGGCCGCCGGCGGCGGCAATTTCGAGTGCGCGCCGGGCTTGTGGCTGGCCTTTCACATCACGCAGGTCCGGAAGTGCATGCACCGTGACGGCCGCCGCTGCGCATGCCGCCGGCAGCGGCTGCAAGCCGGCGCCTTGACGGTGGCTGCTCGGGTTGCCCCCGTGGTCGTGGCTCCGGTCTCCGCTGCCCGCTTCATGCCCATGGCTGCTGCCATCGCACGCGGACAAATGCGCCACCACCTGCAGCAGGGAGTCGGCAGCCAGGATGCGGATGCCCGGCACCAGCGCTGCTTCGGCCGCGCTGTCACGCGGCAGGATGAAGGCCCGCGGCGCGCCGCCGGCCGTGCGTACCGCATAGGCCATTGCCAGCGCCGCCCGCACCGGCCGCAAATGCCCGGATAGCGACAGTTCGCCTGCAAATTCATGCTGATCGAGTGATTTTGCCGGCAATTGGCCGGAGGCGGCGAGGATGCCGATCGCCATCGGCAAATCAAAGCGCGCGGATTCCTTCGGCAAATCGGCCGGCGCGAGATTGACGGTCAGCCGGCCCGCAGGGAAATCGAAGCCGGAACTCTGCAAGGCCGCGCGCACACGATCCCGTGCTTCGCGGACTTCGGTATCGGCAAGGCCGACTATCGTAAATGTGGGCAGTCCATCGGCCAGATGAACCTCGACCGTCACCTCGGGCGCCTCGACGCCCGCCAATGCGCGGCTGCGGAGGACGGCCAGCCCCACCGGGGACTCAGGACTTCTGCCGGGCTTCGAGTTCGGCGACGCGCGTTTCCAGGGCTTCCAGTTTCGCGCGTGTGCGGGCCAGCACCTCGGCCTGCACTTCGAATTCCTCACGGGTCAGCAGGTCGAGCTTTGCAAAGCCCTGATTGAGCATGGCCTTCATGTTTTTTTCCAGGTCTTTGGCGGGCGATTGCTGCAGGACTTGCTGTATCCGGTCTTGCAGTTCGGTAAGGAAGCTGGGTTTGGGATTCATGGTGGTGGCTTTGTCATAATGCGTGCACTATTTTTGGGCAGGCGCCCATCTGTGGTGCATGCGTTCGCGGGTACATGGGGGATTCGTGGGCAGATGCTAGCGGAATTGGCCAATTTGGCAAGTGTTTCCCCCGTTTTGTGGTTGGCATACGTCCTGCTTTATTGCCCTCAGCATACACGCCAGTCGTGGGCAGGTGTCTTTGAACACATTTCTAACGAAAGAGGAAAACCAATGAAAAAACTGATTCTCGCCAGCGCCATTGCTGCTGTCTTCACCGGTTCCGTGGCCCACGCCGAGGAAGCGACGCCCGACACGACCGTCGCCTACAACGTTGGCGTGGCTACCGAATACCGTTATCGCGGCATTTCGCAATCTCAGAAAGATCCGGCGCTGAGCGGCGGCGTCGATGTCACTCACAACCCGACAGGCTTCTATGCCGGCGCGTGGGCTTCGACTATCAAGTGGATCAAGTCGAGTACCTACAACGGCAATGCAAGCATTGAAGTGGATGTTTACGGCGGCAAGCGCGGCGAAATCGTCAAGGACGTGACTTACGACGTTGGGACGCTGGTTTATCTGTACCCGAACAACAAGCTTGAACAGGCTGGCACGGGTGCCGACGCAACGACATGGGAAATCTATGGCCAGGTGGGTTATGGCCCGGCGTACTTCAAATATTCATACGCATTGACCAACCTGTTCGGCAATGTCAACAGCAAGGGTTCTTATTACCTCGACGCAGGCATCAACCAGCCAATCGCTGATGGTCTGACCTTCAACTTGCACGCCGGACGTCAAGTTATCGCCAACGGACCTGCGTACAACTACAACGACTGGAAAGTCGGCGTCACCAAAGACTTTGGCTATGTAGTTGGCGCGATCGCTTACATCGGCACGGACGCTAAAGAAGATTCCTACACTTGGGGCGGTAAGTTCGTCGGTAAAGACGCCTTTGTCGCCACCCTCACCAAAAACTTCTGACCCACCCACAAGAGGCTGAAATGAAACTCATCACTGCCATCATCAAGCCGTTCAAGCTCGATGAAGTGCGCGAAGCCCTGTCGACCATCGGTGTGCAAGGCATCACCGTGACCGAGGTCAAGGGCTTCGGGCGCCAGAAAGGCCACACCGAGCTGTACCGTGGCGCCGAGTACGTCGTCGACTTCCTCCCGAAGACCAAGATCGAAGCGGCGGTCGATGATGCCATCGTCGAACGTGCGATCGAGGCCATCGAGAATGCGGCGCGTACCGGCAAGATCGGCGATGGCAAGATCTTCGTGTACGACGTGCAGCAAGTCATCCGTATCCGTACGGGCGAAACCGGCAAAGAAGCACTCTAAGGGGATTCAACATGAAAAAATGGTTCACTAGCCTTGCGAGCGCCGGCTTGCTGCTGTTCGCGATCGGTGTCACACCGCTCGCGTCGGCGGAAGATGCGGCACCTGCGGCGGCGGCTCCGGCCGCCACCGCACCGGCAGCGGCACCCGCTGCAGCAGCTGCCGCTGACGCGGCGCCTGCGGCCGATGCCGCCGCCGAAGCAGCACCGGTGCCCAACAAGGGTGACACCGCGTGGATGATCGTTGCCACGCTGCTGGTCATCATGATGTCGATCCCGGGCCTGGCCCTGTTCTACGGCGGCCTGGTCCGCTCGAAGAACATGCTGTCGGTGCTGATGCAGGTGATGATGATTTTCAGCCTCATCGTGGTGTTGTGGTTCGTCTATGGCTATTCGCTGGCCTTTACCGAAGGCGGTGCCTTCTTTGGTGGCCTGGATCGGCTGTTCATGAAAGGCATGACCCCGGAATCCGCCGGCGCGACCTTCAGCAAGGGTGTATACATTCCCGAGCTGGTGTTCGCATGCTTCCAGGCGACCTTCGCCGCGATCACCTGCGGCCTGATCGTCGGCGCATTCGCCGAGCGCATCAAGTTCTCGGCCGTCGTGCTGTTCATGATTCTGTGGTTCACCTTCGCCTACGTGCCGGTGGCGCACATGGTCTGGTTCTGGCCGGGTCCGGATGCGTTTACCGATGCCGCAGCCGCCGAAGCCGCCACGGCCGTGTCCGGCTGGCTGTTCCAGAAGGGCGCGCTCGACTTCGCCGGTGGCACCGTGGTGCACATCAATGCAGCGGTCGCGGGCCTGGTGGGTGCGTATGTGGTTGGCAAGCGTGTCGGCCTCGGCCGCGAATCGATGGCGCCGCACTCGCTGACGCTGACCATGGTCGGTGCATCGCTGCTGTGGGTGGGCTGGTTCGGTTTCAACGCCGGCTCCGCACTCGAAGCGAATGGCTCGGCCGCGCTCGCCTTCGGCAACACGCTGCTGGCCACCGCCGGTGCCGTGATGTCGTGGACCTTCGCCGAATGGGTGTTGAAGGGCAAGCCGTCGATGCTGGGTGCAGCGTCGGGCGCGGTGGCCGGTCTGGTCGCGATCACCCCGGCGGCTGGTTTTGTCGGCCTGATGGGTGGCCTCGTGATCGGCCTGCTGGCCGGCGTCACCTGCCTGTGGGGCGTCAACAGCCTCAAGCGCATCCTCGGCGCCGATGACTCGCTGGACGTGTTCGGCGTGCACGGTGTGGGCGGCATCCTCGGCGCACTGCTGACCGGCGTATTCGCATCGCCGTCGCTCGGTGGCACTGGTGTGTACGACTACGTCGCCAATGCAGTGTCGCCGGAGTACTCGATTGCATCGCAGGTCTGGGTGCAATTCCAGGGCGTGCTGACCACCGTGATCTGGTCGGGTGTGGTGGCCTTCATCGCGTACAAGCTGGTGGACATGATCGTCGGCCTGCGTGTCAGCGAAGAGGAAGAGCGCGAAGGTCTGGATATCTCCAGCCACGGCGAGACCGCGTATCACTCCTGATACCGCGCGCGATCAGCAGCCGTACCGGCCCGCTCAGCGGGCCACGAAAAGCCTCCGGCAACCCCGGAGGCTTTTTCTATTGGCAAGCCTTTAAATCCGCGCATCCGACCCGATCTGCCCCTGACACCCGCCGCTGGCCGGGGGCAGCACGCCGATTCCGTTAGAATCGATGCCCCTGCTGGCGCATCTGCTCATAAACGCGTTCGCGCATGAGCGTTTGCAGCATTGCGTACTACCGAAAACCGACAAGGCTTCCCATGGTTCCCCATCTGGTCACTGCACTTAACGGCCCCCTGCTTGAGCTGGAAAAGAAAATCCTCGACGCCACCCCGGCGATCGAGCGCTGGTTCCGCCTGGAATGGCAGGAACACACGCCGCCGTTCTACTGCTCGGTGGACTTGCGCAATTCCGGCTTCAAGCTGGCGCCGGTCGACACCAACCTGTTCCCCGGCGGCTTCAACAACCTCGCGCCGGAAATGCTGCCGCTGGCAGTGCAGGCGGCGATGGCCGCGATCGATAAATATTGTCCCGATGCGCGCAACCTGCTGCTGATCCCGGAAAAGCACACGCGCAATACCTTCTACCTGCAAAACGTCGCCCGACTGATGCAGATCTTCCGGCAGACCGGCCTCAATGTGCGCCTCGGTACGCTGGCCGATGACATCAAGGAACCGACCACGCTGGAGCTGCCCGACGGCAGCACGCTGACGCTGGAGCCATTGGAGCGCAGCGCGAACGGTCGTCGCCTGGGCCTGAAGAATTTCGACCCCTGCACCATCCTGCTGAACAATGACCTGTCAGCCGGTATCCCCCCCATCCTGGAAAACCTGCATGAGCAAACCCTGCTGCCGCCGCTGCATGCAGGCTGGGCGGTGCGCCGCAAGACCAATCACTTCGCCGCGTATGACGACGTGGCCAAGAAATTCGCGAAGCTGATCGATATCGATCCGTGGATGGTGAACCCGGCGTTCGCCAAGTGCAGCGGCATCAACTTCCATGAGCGCACCGGCGAAGACTGCCTGGCGACCAGTGTCGATACCGTGCTCGCGAAGATCCGCAAGAAGTACAAGGAATACGGCATCAAGGAAACGCCGTTCGTGATCGTGAAGGCCGATGCCGGCACCTATGGCATGGGCATCATGACCGTGCGCGATGCCAGCGAAGTAAAAGACCTGAACCGCAAGCAGCGCAACAAGATGTCGGTGGTCAAGGAAGGCCTGGAAGTATCAGATGTGATCATCCAGGAGGGCGTGCATACCTTCGAGCACATCAATGAATCCGTCGCCGAACCGGTGGTCTACATGATGGACCGCTATGTGGTTGGCGGCTTTTACCGCGTGCATGCGGAGCGCGGCGTCGATGAAAACCTGAACTCGCCTGGTGCGCATTTCGTGCCGCTCGCGTTTGCGCAGCAGCATGCGTTGCCCGACCTGGCCGCCAAGCCCGGTACCGCTGCGCCGAACCGCTTCTACATGTATGGCGTGGTCGCACGGCTGGCGCTGCTGGCGGCATCGCTCGAGATCGAAAAGACCGATCCGAATCCGGAAGTCTACTGATGAAGATCGCTTTTGCGGCCGACCCGCTGGCCGGCTTCAAGATCGCGAAGGATTCCACCTACGCGATGATGCAGGAAGCGGCCGCGCGTGGTCATCAGCTGTATGCGTTTGGCCATCGCGACATGCTGTTCGACGGCCGTCAGGTCAAAGCCAGCGTCGCGCGCATCAGCCTCACCGGGCAGGCGGGGCTCTGGTACCAGGTCGAAGAAACCGCCTTGCATGCATTGACGGACTTCGATGTCGTCGTCGAGCGTACCGATCCGCCGTTCGACATGAACTATGTGACCGCGACCTGGTTGCTGGAGCGTGCGGAGGCCGATGGTGCGCGCATCGTGAACCGTCCGGGCGCGATCCGCAGCCACAATGAAAAGCTCGCGATCACCGGCTTTACGCAATACACCGCGCCGACGCTGGTCAGCAGCGACGCCGCGCATGTGCATGCATTCCATGCCGAGCATCGCGACATCATCCTCAAACCGCTGGATGGCATGGGCGGAGCCGGCATCTTCCGCGTGACCGACGGCGGCATGAACCTTGGCGCCATCATCGAATCGCTGACGGATGATGGCCGCCGCGCGATCATGGTCCAGCGTTACATTCCAGAGATCGTGCACGGTGACCGCCGCGTACTGTTAATTGGCGGCGAAGTCGTGCCCTACTGCCTCGCGCGCATACCCCAGGGCGGTGAAGTGCGCGGCAATCTGGCGGCCGGTGGCAAGGGCGTCGCGATGCCGATTTCGGCACGTGAACGCGAGATCGGCGAAGCACTGGCGCCGGAATTGCTGAAACGCGGGCTCTTGCTGGTAGGATTGGATGTGATCGGCCATTACCTGACCGAGATCAACGTGACCAGCCCGACCTGCTTCCAGGAGATACGGCAGCAGACCGGTTTCAACGTGGCGGCCATGTTCATCGACGCGCTGGAAAAACAGGCGTAGCGGTGGCACAGGCATGAGCGCGGCAGGCATACTGAACGATAGCGATACACGCGTCGCGCCCGGGTGGCGCTGACAAGCTGCGAACACGGCAAAACATCCCCATGATTGGCATTCTTCTGTTGACGCACGCGCCACTCGGACGCGCCTTCATCGAGGCCGCATCCCATGTGTTTCGTGGCATGCCCGAGCGGGTCGAAGCGCTGGATGTGATCGCCGACCAGAATACGGACGACGTCAGGGCGCTCGCGCAGGCGGCCATCGCGCGCCTGAACGACGGCAGTGGCGTGCTGGTGATGACCGACGTGATGGGTGGCACGCCGTCCAATTGCACGCTGCAGCTGTGCCAGCCGGGCGAGGTCGAAGTCATCGCCGGCGTCAGCCTGCCGATGCTGCTGCGCGCGCTCACTTACCGACACAACACGCTGGATGTGGCGGTTGAAATGGCACTGGCCGGCGGACAGAATGGCGCGTGCCGTGTCGACAACCGCGTGCGGCTGGCTCCCGGTTGAATGTCGGACAGCGTCAGGACGAGCGAACGCGGATCACCACGGATCACGTCAGCCGAATAGTCGAATAGTCGAATAGCCGATTAGCCGATTAGCCGATTAGCCGGAGTGCCCAGCAGCCGAACCGACTTTGCTTCATCACTATAACGACAATATCGCCATGATCAGCAGGGAAATCGAAATCATCAACAAACTGGGGCTGCACGCACGTGCGTCGGCCAAGCTCACGCAGCTGGCCGCGAAGTACCAGAGCGAAGTCTGGATGACGCGCAACCAGCGCCGCGTGAATGCAAAATCCATCATGGGTGTGATGATGCTGGCCGCGGGCAAGGGCAGCACCGTCACGCTGGAGACTGAAGGGCCGGACGAGCAGGAGTGTTTTGACGCGCTGGTCGAACTGATCAATGCACGCTTCGGCGAGAGCGAATAAGGCGCATCCCGCTTCATGGCCACCTTCTCCCTCCACGGCATCCCGGTCTCGCGCGGCATCGCGATCGGTCGCGCTCACCTGCTGAAGGCGGCCGCACGCGAGGTCAAGCATTATCTGGTGGCCGAGGAAAAAGTCGAGGCCGAGGTGCGCCGCCTGTCGGATGCGATCATGGCGGTGCATGCCGAGTTGCAGGCCGTGCGACGTGACCTGCCACCCGATGCGCCCAGCGAGCTGGCCGCTTTCATCGACGTGCATGCGCTGATCCTGTCGGACCCGATCATCGCGGAAGACCCGATGCGCATCATCCGCAGCCGCCACTACAACGCCGAATGGGCGTTGCTGACCCAGATCGACGAGCTGTCCGCGCAATTCGACGAAATCGAAGATGCCTACCTGCGCGAGCGCAAGAACGACATTCGCCAGGTGGGCGAGCGCGTGCTGAAGGTGCTGACCGGCACCGCCGGCGCGTTGCCCGCCAGCGCCGGCCCGAACGACATTGCGCCGCAGATGATCATCGTCGCGCACGACATCTCGCCGGCCGACATGCTGCAGTTTCGCGAGCGCACCTTCGTCGGCTTTGTCACCGACCTCGGCGGCCAGAATTCGCATACCGCGATCGTCGCGCGCAGCCTGGACATTCCGGCGGCGGTCGGCATGGGCAATGCGTCAGCGCTGATCGAAGAAGATGACTGGATCATCATCGACGGCGATGCCGGCATCGTGCTGGTCGATCCCGCGCCGGTGGTGCTCGAGCAGTATCGCGAGCTGCAGGCCAAGCTGCTGCGCGAACGCAAGAAGCTCGGCAAACTGAAAAAGACACCGGCTTTCACGCGCGACGGCACTTTCATTCACTTGCTGGCCAATATCGAGCTGCCGGAAGACTGTGCCGGCGCGCTCGACGCCGGCGCCACCGGCGTCGGCCTGTTCCGTTCCGAATTCCTGTTCATGGGCCGCACCGGCCAGGTCGCACGCCTGCCGTCCGAAGATGAACAGTTCGAGTCCTACCGCAAGGCGGTGGTCGCGATGAAGGGCCGGCCGGTCACGATACGCACGCTCGATGTCGGCGCCGACAAGCCGCTCGACAAGGATGAAGAGACGGCGCTGAACCCGGCACTCGGCCTGCGCGCCATTCGTTACTGCCTGGCCGAGCCGCAGATGTTCCTCACGCAGTTGCGCGCGATCCTGCGCGCATCCGCGTATGGTCCGATCAAGCTGTTGATACCGATGCTCGCGCATGCATTCGAGATCGACCAGACGCTGGCCCTGATCGAACAGGCCAAGCAGCAACTGCGCGATACGAAGAAGAAGTTCGCCGAGGATATCGAAGTCGGTGCCATGATCGAGATCCCGGCGGCGGCACTGACGCTGCCACTGTTCATCAAGCGCCTCGATTTCCTGTCCATCGGCACCAATGACCTGATCCAGTACACACTGGCCATCGACCGTGTCGATCATGAAGTCGCTCACCTGTACAACCCGCTGCACCCGGCCGTGCTGCAGTTGCTGTCGATGACGATCGCGGCCGGCGCCAAGGCCGATGTGCCGGTCGCCGTGTGCGGCGAGATTGCCGGCGATACCAAGCTGACCCGACTGCTGCTCGGCATGGGCCTGCGTGAATTCTCGATGCATCCGGCGCAGCTGCTAGCAGTGAAGCAGGAAGTGCTCAACAGCGACATTGCGACGCTGGAGCCGGCGGTACGCCGCATCCTGAAAGCGTACGAGCCGGTCGCGATTGCGGATGGCGTCGAGCGACTGAAGCTCCTCTGAGCGCGCGGCTTGGCGCAGCTTGGCGCCGGTTTGACGCTGGGCACGGGTTTCGCTATGCTTGGGCCACGCGCCGATTTGACCTTAGCTTGCGGGCGCGAGGGATCTCCCTGACAAATACGGCTAAGTGGGACAGCGGAATTATCTGCGTTTCATGGCAAGCCAGCGCAGCTGTGCGACGCGGGTTTCGCCCCGATCGATGCTCAGGCCGCAGTTCCAGTGCCGCCAGCGATCGAGGGTTTTGATTGTTCAGAGCTCTTGGATTGCGAGCTCGAATCGTTAACGAATCCGGCCCGACAGCCTGTGCGTCGGGCTTTTTTATTGGCGCTTAGGTAAGCACTGAATCCAGAATGAAATCGATCGGCGTCGTCAGCCCCCAGTCCATGCACTTCGCGCAGCCACTGCCGCTGCAGAGCGGTGCCGAGCTGCGTGACTACACGCTGGTGTACGAGACCTATGGCACGCTGAATGCAGAGCGTTCGAACGCGGTGCTGGTCTGCCATGCGCTGAACGCGTCCCATCATGTAGCCGGTACCTATGAAGGTCAGCCCAAGAGCGCCGGCTGGTGGGACAACATGGTCGGCCCCGGCAAGCCGCTCGATACCGACCGCTTCTTCGTCATCGGCGTCAACAATCCCGGTTCCTGCTTCGGCTCCACCGGACCGATGCACACCAATCCGGCGACCGGCAAGCCGTATGGCGCCGCGTTCCCGGTGGTCACCGTCGAAGACTGGGTGCATGCGCAAGCGCGGCTGGCCGATGCACTCGGCATCCGCAAATTCGCAGCCGTGATGGGTGGCTCGCTCGGCGGCATGCAGGCACTGGCGTGGAGCATGCTGTACCCGTCGCGCGTAGCACATTGCCTGGTGATCGCATCGACGCCCAAGCTGTCGGCGCAGAACATCGCATTCAATGATGTCGCGCGGCAGGCGATCCTGACCGATCCGGATTTTCATGACGGCGATTTCTACGCGCATGGCGTGGTACCGAAGCGCGGCTTGCGCGTCGCGCGCATGATCGGGCATATCACTTACCTGTCCGATGACGACATGGCCGAGAAATTCGGCCGCGACCTGCGCAATGCCGACTACCAGTTCGGCTACGGCATCGATTTCGAGATTGAGTCTTACCTGCGCTACCAGGGTGACAAGTTTTCCGAATACTTCGACGCCAACACCTATTTGCTGATCACCAAGGCGCTCGATTACTTCGATCCGGCGCGCGCGCATGGCGGAGACCTTGCCGCAGCGCTGGCCAATACCCAGGCGGAGTTCCTGCTCGTATCGTTCAGCACCGACTGGCGTTTCGCGCCCGAGCGCAGCCGCGAGATTGTGCAGGCGCTGGTCAAGAACGATCGCCGCGTCAGCTACGCCGAGATCGACGCGCCGCACGGACACGACGCCTTCCTGCTCGACGACCCGCGCTACATGGGCGTGGTGCGTTCCTACTATGAACGCGTGTGGCAGCAGCTCGGCAGTGGCGCCGCGCTGGCCGGCAGCGGCGGCGCCGCATCCGCCAACCAGGAGGCTGCATGATTGCCGAGCGCTTTGCCGGTTTGCGCGCTGACCTGGCCTTCATCGCGCACTGGGTGGCGCCCGGTTCGCGCGTACTCGACCTGGGTTGCGGCGATGGCGCAATGCTCGAATACCTGCAAGTCGAAAAGCGCTGCAGCGGCTATGGCGTCGAGATCGACGATGCGAAGATCCCGCGCTGCGTGCAGCGTGGGGTCTCCGTAATACAGCAAGACCTCGAGGCCGGGCTGGCGATGTTTGCCGATGATGCATTCGACACCGTGCTGTGCCTGTCGGCGCTGCAGATGATGAAGAATGTCGAGGGTGTGCTGCGTGATATCGCGCGCGTCGGGCATGAGGCCATCGTGTCGTTCCCGAACTTTGCGCACTGGCCGCACCGGCTGTCGCTGCTGACCGGGCGCATGCCGGTGTCCGAGAGCCTGCCCTATGCATGGTATGACACGCCCAACCTGCGCTGCGCCACCATCCGCGATTTCGAAGAGCTGGCCGCCGAAGTCGGGCTCGACGTGATCGAATGCGTCGCGCTCAGCGACAATGGCCAACCGGTTTCGTTCCTGCCGAACTGGCGCGGAAGTCTTGCGGTATTCCGGCTCCGGAAAAAGTGAGCACCGGCGCATGCTGCAGGCCGGATAAGCGCCGCGCCGGCTTCCCGCGCTGATTCATCACCCCCTTTGTTCTGACCGTAGCCTGCCTGCCGAATGTCATCCGAGAACGCCCACACCCGCGACACCGCAGAGACCACCGACAGCGCTGCACCGGCGCGCGGCTGGCGCCATTACCTCAGCCGCAAGATGATGATCTGCGTGATGCTCGGCTTCACGTCCGGGCTGCCGCTGTTCATGCTGTACAACCTGCTGTCCGCCTGGCTGAAAGCCGAGAACGTGGACCTGAAGTCCATCGGCCTGTTTGCGCTGGTCGGCTTCCCTTACACGTGGAAGTTTGTCTGGTCGCCGTTGATGGACCGCTTCCATTTCCCTTTGCTCGGGCGTCGTCGTGGCTGGATGTTCATCACGCAGCTGGCGCTGCTGGCTGCGATTGGCAGCTTTGGTTTCTATTCGCCGCAAGACGAACTGACCGCCATCGTCGTGCTGGCCGGCCTGGTCGCTTTCCTGTCGGCCAGTCAGGACATCGTGATCGATGCGTACCGCCGCGAACTGCTGAATGAACAAGAGCAGGGTTCGGGCACGGCACTGTTCGTCAATGCCTACAAGCTGTCGACCCTGGTGCCAGGCTCGCTGTCGCTGATCTTGTCCGACTTCATGAGCTGGCAACTGGTGTTCGCGATCACCGGCCTGTTCATGGTGCCGGGCATGATCACCACGCTCATCATTGCCGAACCCCGCATCTATGGCACGCCGCCGCGCACCTTGCGCGAGGCGGTGGTCGAGCCCTTCCGCGAATTCATCCAGCGCAGCGGCTGGTCGCATGCGCTGCTGATCCTCGCATTCATCTTTTTGTACAAGCTCGGCGATTCGATGGCGACCGCGCTGGCCACGCCGTTCTACATGGAGCTGGGCTATACCCGCACGCAGATCGGGCTGGTCGCGAAAAATGCGGGGCTGTGGGCCAGCCTCGCTGGCGGCATTCTTGGTGCGGTGTGGCTGGAAAAAACCGGTGTCAATCGCGGTCTGTGGATCTTCGGCGTGCTGCAGGCCGTCGCTATCCTCGGCTTTGCATTGCTTGCGCACACCGGCATCGGTGCCGGTGCCGCCGCGGGGCTTGCCGGCGGCGAACCCGACACGTTGCTGCTCGGGCTCGTGATCGGTCTCGAAGCTTTCGCGGTAGGCCTGGGCACGGCCGCCTTCACCGGCTATATCGCAACCACCACGGATCAGCGCTACACGGCCACGCAATTTGCGTTGTTCACCAGCCTGGCGGCGGTACCGCGTACCTTCTTCAACGCGATTACCGGCTTCATCGTCGCGCAAACCGGTTGGTTTGTGTTCTTCCTGATTTGTTTCGCCCTCGCGATTCCCGGCATGCTGTTGCTGCCGAAGATCGCGCCGTGGAATGCGAAGCCGAAATCAGAGCCGGAAGCGCCAAACGTCTGATCTGCGTTGATGCCTGCGCTTTATGTCGGCTGCCCGCGCAGCCGGCGGTTCATGCGCCGCAGCCATTCCTGTCCATCGTCGATGAAGGTATACACCGCCGGCACCACCAGCAGTGACAGCAAGGTCGACGTGATCAGGCCGCCGATCACGGCCACCGCCATCGGCGAACGGAAGCTCGGGTCGGCGCCGAAGCCCAGCGCCAGCGGCATCATGCCGGCACCCATTGCAATCGTCGTCATCACAATCGGCCGGCTGCGCTTGTGGCAGGCATCGACCAGCGCATCGAAGCGACCCATGCCGGCGCGGCGCGCCAGGATCGCGTAATCCACCAGCAAGATCGAGTTCTTCGTCACGATGCCCATCAGCATGATCAAACCAATCATCGACGGCATCGACAGCGCTTTGTTCGCCACCAGCAGTCCAACGAAAGCACCACCGATCGACAATGGCAGCGCCGCCAGAATGGTCAGCGGCTGCATGAAGTCATGGAACAGCAAGACCAGCACGCCATAGATGCACAGCACGCCGATCAGCATTGCAATGCCGAAGCTCGCGAACAAGGCCTGCATTTCCTGCGCATCGCCCAGCTCGGCAATCTTTACTGACGGCGGCAGATTCTTCAGCGACGGCAACGCGCGTGCCTCGTCATTCACCTCGCCCAGCGAGCGGCTGCCCAGCTCCACTTCCAGTGTCACATTGCGACTGCGGTTCAGGCGGTCGATTTGCGCCGGACCGCTGTCCATGCCCACGGTGGCGACATTGCCTAGCATGACCGGGCCATGGCGGCCCGGTACCATCAGCCGCTCGATCGCGGACAGATCGGCGCGGATTGCATCCGGCAGCTTCACGCGTATCGGCACCTGGCGCTCGGACAGGTTCAGCTTCGGCAGGTTGATGTCGTAGTCGCCGGCGGTGGCGACGCGCACGGTCTCGGCAATGCTGGCCGTGGTCACGCCGAGGTCTGCTGCGCGTGCCGGGTCGGGACGCACGATGATCTCTGGCCGTACCAGCGATGCGCTGGAATTCACATTGCCGATGCCCTGCAGCGTACGCAACTCGCGCTCGGCGGCGCGGGCCGCCTCGTTCAGCGCGACCGGGTCCTCGCTGCGCAATACCAGCTGCATTTTCACGCCGGTATCGGGCGGCCCAACCGTGAAGCGTGCGCCGGCAATGCCGGCCAGCTTGTCGCGCAGCCGGGTCTCGATCTGCTGCAGCGATTCCTTGCGTTCATTGCGATGGATGACATTCAGCGTCAGCACTGCGCGCCGCGCTTCGGCCGCTGCGCCGGGCGCAAACGCATCGCCGCTGGAGCCGCCGCCTACCGAGTTGAAGATGCTGGTGATGCCCGGCACTTCCATCGCCGCCAGTCGTGCCTGCTCGGCTGCGGCGCGCGTCTCGGCCAGCGTGCTGCCCGGCGGCAGCTCGACCGTGATCTGCGTCTGGCCACGGTCGGCCGGCGGCACGAAGCCGGTCGGCAGCAAGGGCACCAGCATCAGCGAACCGATGAAGAACAGCGCGGAACCGATGGCCGTCACGATGCGGTGTCGCAGGCACCAGCGCATCACGTGCAGGTAACTGCGCATCAGCCAGCCATCGCTGGCCTGCACATGCTGACTCGGCTTGAGCAGATACGCCGACATCATCGGCGTCAGCAAGCGCGCGACCACCAGTGACGACATCACCGCAATCGCCGCCGTCCAGCCGAACTGCTTGAAGAACAAGCCTGGCACACCGCCCATGAAAGCCGTCGGCAGGAATACCGCCACCAGTGCAAACGTGGTCGCGATCACTGCCATACCGATTTCATCGGCCGCTTCCAGCGCCGCCTGCATCGGCGTCTTGCCCATTTGCAGGTGGCGCGCAATGTTTTCGATTTCGACGATCGCATCATCGACCAGCACGCCGACCACCAGCGCCAGTGACAGCAGCGTCACCGTGTTGATCGTGTAGCCGAACCAGGACAAGGCGAGGAAGGTCGGTATCACCGACAGCGGCAATGCCGATGCCGCCACCAGCGTGGCGCGCCAGTCGCGCAGGAACCACAGCACCACCAGCACGGCCAGCAGTGCGCCTTCGTACAGCAAAGCCATCGAGCCTTCGTAGTTCTCTTCGATTGGCGCGGCATTGTCAATTACCTGCGCGATCTGCAGCTGCGGATGCGCCTGCTGCAACTCCTTCACTGCGTCGCGCACGCCGTCGGCCACCATCACTTCGCCATAACCCTTGGTGCGCGCGATTTCAAAGCCCACGACCGGCTTGCCGTCCTGCGTCGCCTCGGCGCGTGGTTCGGCGACGGTATCGCTGACCTCGGCGATCTGGTCCAGCCGTACACGCCGGCCATCCGCCAGCGGTATTTCCAGCAGCGCCAGTTCGCCGGCTGTTTTCACGGTGGCGATGGTGCGCACCGATTGCTCGGCGCCTGACACATCACCGCGCCCGCCCGGCGCTTCCTGCTGCACTTGCCGCAAGCGGCGCGACACATCGATGGCAGTCACCTGCAGTGCCGCCATGCGATCGGCATCGAGTTCGATGCGGATCTCGCGCGTTGCGCCGCCGATGCGCTTCACCGCACCCACGCCCTTCACCGACAGCAGGCGCTTGGTCACCGTGTTGTCGATGAACCAGGAGATCTCCTGCAAGTCGGGTGCGTTGCCTGATGCGCTGGCCGACACGGATGTTGAGGTTGATGCCGATGACGATGCTGATGCTGATGCAGTCGCATGGGCTGCCGCATCAGCCGCCGTCACGCTGAAGGTCAGGATCGGCCGCCCGGCGGTCGACACTTTGGTGACGGACGGATCGCGCACATCGGCCGGCAGGTCGGCGCGCACGCGCGCGACTGCATCGCGCACATCGTTCACCGCATCCGACAGGTTCTTTTCGAGGATGAATTCGACCGTCACCGTCACCTGACCGTCGAGCACCTTCGTGTAGATGTTCTTCACGCCCTGCAAGCTGGCGGCCGAATCCTCGATCTTGCGTGCGACTTCGGTTTCCAGCTGCGCTGGCGCGGCACCCGGCAGCGACGCGACCACATTCACGATCGGCAGTTCGATATCGGGGAAGTCTTGCACCGCATTCGCGCGGAAGGCCAGCAGGCCCGCCAGCGTGAGCAGCGCGAACAGCAGGATCGCGGGTACCGGATTGCGTATCGACAGTGCGGAAAAATTCACGGCCGCTCCTTATTTGCCGCCACCGGACTGGCGCGTCGGCGCGACGCGCACCAGGTCGCCGTCATTCAGAAAGCCGGCACCGGCCACCACCAGTTCCGCATCCAGCGATACGCCATCAAGCACTTCCACCCGGTCTTGCAGGTAGCGCCCGGTCTTCACCTTCAGTTGCGACACGCGGCCGTCCGGGTTCACGCGGAACACATAGCTGAAGCCGTCGCGCACGACCACCGACTGCTGCGGCACGGTCAGGCCCTGGCCGCTGCCGAGCGCAAATTCGCCGCGCGCAAACATGCCGGCCTTGGCCGCTGCGTCGCCGGTCGCTGCCGGTGCGAGATCCACATACACCAGTGCGGACCGGCTTTGCGGATTGACGGTCGGGCCGATCATGCGCACCTTGCCGCTCAGCCGCGTGCCATTGGCTGCCTGCAGCGTGACAGCGGTGCCGGGACGGATGCGCGCCAGTTCCGATGCCATCACCTCGGCCCGCCATTCCAGCCGGCCTTTGCGGATCATCCGGAACAGCTCGGTGCCGTTGGCGACCACGGCGCCGACGGTCGCGGTGCGTGCCGAGATCACGCCATCATCCGGTGCCTGTAGCTGCGTGAACTTCAGTCGCAGCTTTTGCGCTGCCAGCGCCGCGTCGGCTGCGGCCACACGCGCCTTCGCGGTCTGCTCGGCGGTCTGGTACTGATTGATCTGCTGCGTGCTGAGTGCGCCAGTGTTGGCCAGCGTGCGTGCGCGCTCGGCGTTCGAGGCGGCCTCGGCCAGTGTGGCTTGCGCCTCCAGCAAGGCGGCGCGCGCCTGGGCCAGATCGGCTTGCACGGTGTCTTCCGAGAAGCGCGCGAGCACCTGCCCGGCACGCACGATGTCGCCGACATTCACCAGCACCTCGGTCAGCCGCAGGCCGTTTGCTTCGCTGCCAATGCTGGCTTCCTGCCACGCCGCAATGTCGCCATTCGCTGCCAGCAGCTGAGGCAACTGCAGCAGCTGCGCTTTCGCGGTGCTGACCGTCAGCACCGGCTTGGCCTGACCGTTGGCCTGACCATTCGCGGTGGCCGCGCCGCCGCCCTTGGCCGGTGTATCTTTCTCGCCCGCTGCATTGCCGGACCGTGGCAACAGCCAGCCGGCGGCGAGCACCACGATCAGCGTGGCGACGGTGGCAACGGCGGGACGGCTGAGTCGGGGCAGTGTCATCTTCGGGTGTCCTTGCTGTGCGGGTGTGGGTTTCATGGTGCGCTCGTCTGGCTGGCGGGCGCGGACCAGCCGCCGCCGGCGGCGCGATACAGCGCGATCCATGCGGCAATGCGTTCGCGCTGCAGGCTGACGAGCGCCGTCTCGGCGGCCAGCTGACTGCGGCGCGCCTCTTCCAGCTCGAACAGGCTGGCCATGCCCTGCTGGTAGCGCTGCTGCACGGCGTGCAGCGATGCGCTGAAGCCCTCGATCGCCACGCGCGCATCCTCTCCGCGTGCGGCGCTGCTGTCGAGGCTGACCAGCGCCTCTTCCACTTCGCGCACCGCGCGCCGAACGACGGCGCGGTAGTTGCTGGCGGCCTCGTCATAGCGCGCGGTCGCCGCATCGATCTGGGCGCGGCGGCGTCCGCCATCCAGCACCGGCAAGCTCAGCGCCACCGGGCCGATGGTCCAGCTGTTGAGGTTGAACGTCGTGCCGCCGCTTTCGAAGCGATTGCGGCCGATGTTCCCGGACAGGGACAGGCGCGGATAGCGCTGCGCATGGGCGGTGCCGACCTCGTTGCTGGCAGCCGCCACTTGCTGTGCGGCCGCGTACACATCCGGTCGTTGCGCCAGCGTCTGTGCCGGCAGCGATGGCAGCGCGACCGGCATCGGCAATGGCTGGTCGGCCGGTGCCTGAGCGTCCAGCCGCGCACGCAGCGCCGCTTCTGGCAGGCCGGTCAGCATCACCAGTATTTTCACGTCGATCTCGCATTGCGCGCGCTGCTGCGTGACCCGGCTGCGGCCCTCGGCTGCGCTGGCACGCGACAGTGCCGCATTGGCCGGCGACTGGAAGCCGGCATTCGCTGCCAGTTCGGTCAGGCGCGCCGTCTCGGCGCGCGATGCCGCATCGGCCTCGGCGATCGCCAGCAGCCGGCGGCAGCTGCGCCAGTCGTAATACTGGTTTGCCACCTCCGCTGCGACCGACACGCGCGCTTCATGCCAGCCGGCCTCGGCACCCAGCAGCCGCTGTTGTGCCGCATCGCGTGCCATGCGGTTCGCGCCGAACAGGTCGATCTCCCAGCTCGCCTGCACCGCGCCCTGGTACACATTACCGCCCGGGAAAGGCGGGAACGCGCTGCGACGCTGTGCGCTCAGGCTCGCATCCACGGTCGGCTGCAGTACCGCGCCGGCTGCCACGCGCTCGGCATTGGCCTGCGCGATACGTGCGCGCGCACTGCTGATGCTGCCGTTGGCCTCCTGCGCAGCATCGATCAGCTCGATCAATACAGGGTCTTGCTGCTGCTGCCACCAGTCGGCCAGCGATGCGAGCTTGCCGTCATGCGCAAGCGCGGCCTCGCCCGGTACCGGCGCCACCCATGCGGCAGGTGTCGGTGCCGGGGTCGCCGCCGGCGGCAGCAGCGCACTGACCATGCCGCAACCGGACAGCGCAGCAGTCAGCAGCGCGGCCATCAGGGCAGGAACGAGCAATCGGTGGGTTTTCATGGGCAGGCCTCGGGAGTCGACGCGCATTGTGCCAGCAACATGGATTGTCTGTCCGTGCACTGCCTCGCAGTCCGCCGCTCGCCGCCCACTGCCCCCGTCGCCCGCAGATCGCAGTTCGCGGTCCGAAGTCCGTAGTCCGCAGCACAGCAGGCTCGGGCTACACTGTCGACCGATGAGCACCGTCTTTCTTCGCATGCGCCCATGTTGAACGCACTCTGGGCCGCTTTTTTTGCGATCGCCGCCGCCAGCGCCAGCTGGCGCATGTTCGTCCTCGGCGATGTCGCCGTGTTTCAGGCCATGGTCGACAGTTTGTTTGCGATGGCGAAGCTCTCGGTCGAGGTGATGCTGCTGCTGTTCGGTACGCTCACGCTGTGGCTGGGTTTCCTGCGCATCGCCGAGCGGGCGCTGCTGGTCGAGACGCTGGCACGCTGGCTGTCGCCGCTGTTTGCGCGGCTGATGCCCGAGGTGCCGCGTGGCCACCCGGCGCTCGGGCTGATCACGATGAACTTCACCGCCAATGCGCTTGGGCTCGACAATGCGGCCACGCCGATCGGGCTCAAGGCCATGCGCGAGCTGCAGACGCTGAACCCGCAGCCCGAGGTCGCCAGCAATGCGCAGATCCTGTTCCTGGTGCTGAATGCTTCGTCGTTGACGCTGTTGCCGGTATCGATCTTCATGTATCGCGCGCAGCAGGGCGCGCCCGATCCGACGCTGGTGTTCCTGCCCATCCTGCTGGCCACGGCGGCCTCGACGCTGGCGGGATTCTTGGCGGTCGCGTTCATGCAGCGCTTGCGGCTGCGCGACCCCGTGGTGCTGGGTTGGTTGCTGTGCACGGCGCTGGTGCTGGGCAGCTTTATCGCGTTGCTGTCGACAATGAGCGCGATGGCCATTGCCTCGCTGTCGTCGGTGCTCGGCAATGCGGTGCTGTTCGGCCTGATCCTGCTGTTCCTGCTGGCCGGCGCTCTCCAACGGGTACCGGTGTACGAAGCCTTTGTCGATGGCGCGCGCGAAGGCTTCGACGTTGCGAAGAACCTGCTGCCTTATCTGGTCGCGATGCTGTGCGCGGTCGGCGTGTTGCGTGCATCCGGCGCGCTTGACCTGCTGCTGCAGCTCATGCGACAGGGCGTGGACGTGCTGGGGTGGGACACGCGTTTCATCGATGCGCTGCCGACTGCGCTGGTCAAGCCCTTCTCGGGCAGCGCCGCGCGCGCGATGCTGATCGAGACCATGAACACCCACGGCGTCGACAGCTTCCCGGCGCTGCTCGCCGCGACCGTACAGGGCAGCACCGAGACCACTTTCTATGTGCTGGCCGTCTATTTCGGCGCAGTCGGCATACAGCGCACGCGCCATGCCATTGGCTGCGCGCTGCTGGCGGATCTGGCCGGTGTGCTGGCGGCGATTGCGGTCTGTTACTGGTTCTTCGGCTAAGAGGTCGTTGACGTTCCCGAAGCCCGGGGTTTTGACGCGACAGTTGTCCCACGTTTGCGCTCAATCGGCGTGGTTCCTTGCGTTGCGGCGGGCAGGTTTCTCGCCATTTCGGGGGTTTTATGCGAAAGTTAGCTAGGTTTAGTAAAAATCACTAACTTAGATAATTTCAGTATAAATGGATCCCATTACCAATCCCTACTCGCCGGGCGCCGGAACGCCGCCTCCCGAGCTGGCCGGTCGTGATGAGCTCCGGCAGCGGGTGAGAATCGCGATCGAGCGTGTCCGAGTGGGCAATCCTTCAAAAAGCGTCCTGATGGTCGGCTTGCGAGGCGTAGGCAAGACCGTGCTGCTTGACCAGATGCGTGCTGATGCCGAGGCAAGTCGCATTCACACCATTCGACTTGAGACACCGGAAGATCGCTCACTGCCTGCACTGCTGGCGCCGCAATTGCGCCTTGCGTTGTTGCGACTGAGCCGTGTCGAGGCCGCCCGCCAATATGCGCGGCGAGGTCTTGTCGCTCTTGCCGGATTTGTCGGGGCGCTGAAGCTCAAATATCAGGACATTGAGGTCGGTCTTGACATGGAGCCTGAGGCCGGGCTTGCCGACAATGGCGATCTCGAAGGCGACCTCGCAACATTGCTCGAGCAGGTCGGACGTGCTGCCGCACAAGCGGGTACGGCACTGGTGCTGTTCATTGATGAACTGCAGTACATCCACGAAGACCAGTTTGCCGCGCTGATCGCAGCATTGCATCGATGTGCGCAACAGAAATTGCCAATCACGATGGTGGGTGCCGGTTTACCGCAATTGCGAGGGCGTGCCGGGCGCGCAAAGTCCTATGCAGAACGATTGTTCGACTTTCCGGAGGTCGGGCCCTTGAAAAGGCCTGAGGCATTTGACGCGATTGTGAAGCCCGCGCATGCGCGCCAGGTGGATGTCGAGCCGGGGGCATTGGAAAAAATCTTCCAGAGTACGCAGGGCTATCCCTACTTCATTCAGGAATGGGCAAAGCAGGCCTGGGATCATGCAGCAAGCAGTCCTATTGGTGCTGGCGATGTTGACGAATCATCCACCCGAACCATTGCGGAGCTGGATGAAAGCTTTTTTCGCGTGCGCTTCGACCGGCTGACGCCATTGGAGAAGAAATATCTCAGGGCCATGGCTGAGTTGGGTGCAGGCCCGCACCGCTCCGGCGACATTGCCGAGGTCCTTGCGAGGAAAGTCAGTGCCCTTGCGCCGGCGCGCAGCAGCCTGATCTTGAAGGGAATGATCTGGAGTCCGAACCATGGCGACACCGCATTTACAGTGCCGCTTTTTGATCAGTTCATGCGAAGGGCGATGCCGGGCAACAGTTGGAAAGAGACCTGAGGCCGCAGCACAGTAACGCAGAACGCATGCCACGTCATCGAATGACCATCCCTAAGCGGCCGGTCGCTGACCTCGCGAGTAAGACAGTCAGGCAGGAAAGTCGTAGCTGATCGTCAGCGGTGCATGGTCGGAGAAGCGCTCATCCTTGTAGACCGACGCTGATTTTGCGGTTGCGGCCACGCCGGGTGTCGCAACGTGATAATCAATGCGCCACCCGACATTGTTCGCCCACGCCTGCCCGCGGTTACTCCACCAGGTGTAGGCATCGCCGGTGGTGTCCGGATGCAGCAGACGGTAAACGTCGCGCCAGCCAGCCTCGCCGAACAGCTGCGTCATCCATGCACGTTCTTCCGGCAGGAAGCCGGAATTTTTCTGGTTGCTCTTCCAGTTCTTCAGATCGATTTCCTGATGCGCGATGTTCCAGTCGCCGCAGATCACGATCTCGCGCCCGGATCGCTTCAGCTGCACCAGGTGCGGCATGAACACGTCCATGAAGCGGAATTTCGCCTGCTGGCGTTCGTCGCTCGATGAGCCGGACGGACAGTAGACCGAGATCACCGACAGCTGGCCGAAGTCGCACTGCACATAGCGCCCTTCGGCATCGAACTCCGCATTGCCGAAACCGATCACCACATTATCAGGCGCCTTTCGGCTGTAGACACCGGTGCCGGAGTAACCCTTCTTCTCCGCATAATGGAAATGCCCATGGAAGCCGTGCGGCGCCAGGAAGTCCGGCGTCATGTCGGCGTGCTGCGCCTTCAGTTCCTGAACGCAGACGAAGTCAGCACCTTGTTTGCCCATCCAGTCGAAGAAATTCTTTTTGGCGGCCGAGCGTATGCCGTTCAAGTTGGCAGAGATGATTTTCATTCGGTGCGGTTGAGTGCGGGAGTACGGAACGGGAGACAGCATAACCGATGACGGTCGGCAGTCGCCGCGCGATAAAATGCAGGCTTTCCACCGCATTCGTCGAGTTATTCAGTGAGCAACCTGCGCCAGCAATTCATCGAGTTTTCCGTCAACGCCGGCGTGCTGCGCTTCGGCGAGTTCGTCACCAAGGCCGGCCGCCTGTCGCCGTACTTCTTCAATGCCGGCTTGTTCAATGACGGTGCGCGTCTCGGTCAGCTGGCCAATTTCTATGCGCAGACCCTGCTCGATTCAGGCGTCGGTTTCGACATGCTGTTCGGCCCGGCCTACAAGGGCATCACGCTGGCGTCAGCCACGGCGGTCGCGCTGGCGGCCAAAGGCCATAACGTGCCGTTTGCGTACAACCGCAAGGAAGCGAAAGACCATGGCGAAGGCGGCACCATCGTCGGCGCCAGGCTCGAAGGCAAGGTCGTCATCATTGATGACGTGATCTCGGCCGGCACCTCGGTGCGCGAGTCGGTGCAGATGATCCGCGCCCAGGGCGCAACGCCGTGCGCGGTGCTGATTGCACTGGACCGCATGGAAAAGAGCGGTGCCGAAGGCGCGCTGTCGCAACTGTCGGCCGTGCAGGAAGTCGAGCAGAGCTACGGCATGCCGGTGATCCCGATCGCGAACCTGAATGATCTGTTCGCCTACCTGTCCGGTCCCGGCACCAACGCCGAGCTCGCGCAATTCACCCCGGCGGTGGCCGCGTATCGCGAGCGTTACGGCGTGTCCTGACGCGGGTGAAAAAGACGCAACGACAGCGTTACAGCAATGCTGTTAGTTGAGGTGCGATGGAATGACATCGTTTCTCAACGCGGGAGGGGCTGATGACGACTGCGCTTCGCAGGCGTGGTGCTTACACCGGCATGATCATGCGACGGTTATCCCGGTTCAGCTCAGGCTGGGGTATCGGGTCTTCAATGGATATTCATCGCAGGCCGAAGACGTCGTAATTGACATACGAGTCGTCCTTGCTGCGCTTGTACTCGGCCATCTTGCCGACGCCCTGCAGCTTGTTCAGCCAGCCATATTTTTCGGATGAGGTCTGGAACTGCGGGGTCGTGATGAAGTACGGGATGCCCTTGTCATTCAAGACCTCGCCGCGCGCCAGCGCGTCATTCGCTTCTTTCGAGGTCACGACCACGCCGCCATAGGTCATGTAGATCAGCGCGCCATCGTCGGTCTCGATCGTCAGCCGCACATCGAGGCGCAGCGCACCGGATGGCATCACGCGTATCCAGTCGCCGCCGGGTGGCAGGATCTTGCCCGAGATCTTCGGACCCTTCACCCAGCCGCCGGGCAGGATGTTCACGATCACCGTGTTGTTGTCGACCGACTTGCGCTCGGTCGGGATATGGACCGTCATCAGGTAGTCGGTGCTGATCTGCGTGGTCTGTGCGTGAGCAGTGCCCATGCCGGCCAGCGCCACGATGACGGTGAAGGCCCGCGCAAATGCGACGGAGATGTGTGTCATGGTTGTCGTGCCCTAGCCCAGCTTCTGTTTCAACAGCTCGGTCAGCTGCGCCGGATTGGCCTTGCCCTTGGTGGCCTTCATCACCTGGCCAATGAGTGCATTGAAAGCCTTCTCCTTGCCGGCCTTGTACTCCTCGACCGACTTCGCATTCGCGGCGAGCACTTCATCGACGATCTTTTCCAGTGCGCCGCTGTCGGAGATCTGCTTCAGTCCCTTGGACTCGATGATCTCGTCAGCCAGCGCAGCGGACGACGACTTCGCATCCCACATGCCGGCGAACACTTCCTTCGCGATCTTGTTCGAGATGGTGCCGTCAGCGATACGCTGCAGCAGCAGTGCCAGCTGCTCGGCTGACACCGTCGACGCGGCAATGTCGATGCCCTCGCGATTCAGCGTCGAGGCCACATCACCCATCAGCCAGTTCGCAGCCGGCTTCGCCTGCGCTTTGCCGGCGGCGGCAACCACTGCCTCGAAATATGCGGCCATTGCTTTCGATTGCGTCAGTACCATCGCATCATATTCGGGCAGCTGATAGTCGGCGATGAAGCGTTCACGCATCGCTCCCGGCAATTCTGGCAGCGCCGCCTTCACGCGCGCGATCCATTCCTCGCTGATCGCCAGCGGCGGCAGGTCGGGATCGGGGAAGTAGCGATAGTCCATCGCATCTTCCTTGCTGCGCATCGAGCGCGTTTCTTTCTTGTCCGGATCGTACAGCCGGGTTTCCTGCACCACCGTGCCGCCGTCTTCGATCAGCTCGATCTGGCGCCGCACTTCATAGTTGATTGCTTCTTCGAGGAAGCGGAACGAATTCAGGTTCTTGATCTCGCAGCGCGTACCGAATTCCTTTTGCCCGACCGGGCGCACCGACACGTTGGCGTCGCAGCGGAATGAGCCTTCCTGCATGTTGCCATCGCAAACACCGAGCCATACCACCAGTGCGTGCAGTGCTTTCGCATAGGCGACTGCTTCGGCGGCGCTGCGCATGTCGGGCTCGGTGACGATCTCGAGCAGTGGCGTACCGGCGCGGTTCAGGTCGATGCCGGTCATGCCCTGGTAATCCTCGTGCAGCGATTTGCCGGCATCTTCTTCCAGGTGCGCGCGGGTCAGGTGCACGGTCTTCACTTCGGCCTTGCCATCCTTTTCGACGACAAAGGACAGCGTACCGCCCTGCACCACCGGAATTTCAAACTGGCTGATCTGGTAGCCCTTGGGCAGGTCCGGGTAGAAGTAATTCTTGCGCGCGAAGATGGAGCGCGGCGCAATCGTGGCGCCGATCGCAAGACCAAACTGGATCGCGCGCTCGACCGCACCGCGGTTCAGCACCGGCAGCACGCCGGGCAGCGCGAGGTCGACCGGGCAGGCTTGTGTGTTGGGCTCGGCGCCGAACGCGGTGGCCGCGCCGCTGAAGATTTTGGAATTGGTGGTGAGCTGCGCGTGCGTCTCAAGACCAATCACGACTTCCCATTGCATGTGATGTGTCCTCTCAGGCAGTGGTCGCGCCCGCAGGGCGACGGGTGTGCCAGTCGGTGGCGAGCTGGAACTGGTGCGCGATGTTCAGCAGCTTCGCTTCGCCGAAGTAATTGCCGATCAGTTGCAGGCCGACCGGGCGTTTGCTGTTCTTGTCGCCCTGCCCAAAGCCGACCGGTATCGACATGCCGGGCAAACCGGCCAGGCTGGTCGACAAGGTGTAGATGTCGGCCAGGTAGTTGGCTACCGGATCATTGACGCGCGAACCCAGGTCCCAGGCGACGGTCGGCGCGACCGGGCCCATGATCACATCGCAGCTCTTGAACGTCTGCTGGAAATCATTCGCGATCAGGCGGCGTATCTTTTGCGCCTGCAGGTAGTACGCATCATAGTAGCCATGCGACAGCACATACGCGCCGACCAGGATACGGCGCTTGACCTCATCGCCGAAACCTTCGGCGCGGGTCTTGCGATACATGTCGGACAGGTCGCTGTAATCCTGCGCGCGATGGCCATAGCGCACGCCATCGAAGCGCGACAGGTTGGATGAGGCTTCGGCCGGCGCGATCACGTAGTACGCGGGGATCGACAATGAGGTCTTCGGCAGCGAGATCTCGACCAGTGTCGCGCCCAGCTTTTCATATTCTTTCAATGCCGCTTGCACCGCCGCCTGTACATCGGCGGCCAGGCCTTCGCCGAAATACTCTTTCGGTACGCCGATTTTCAGGCCCCGGATGTCGTCGCCGAGATGGCGCGTGAAATCTTCCGCATCGCGTTCGATGCTGGTGGCGTCGCGCGGATCGAAGCCGGCCATCGCATTCAACAGCAGCGCGCAATCCTCGGCTGTCCACGCCATCGGGCCGCCCTGGTCGAGCGACGATGCAAAAGCAATCATGCCGAAGCGCGACACGCGGCCATAGGTGGGCTTGATGCCGGTAATGCCGCACAGCGCCGCCGGCTGGCGGATCGAACCACCGGTATCGGTGCCGGTCGCCGCCGGTGCGAGACCGCCGGCGACGGCTGCTGCCGAACCACCGGACGAGCCACCGGGCACGGCCGTGGTGTCCCACGGGTTCTTCACGGCACCGAAGAAGGAATTTTCATTCGACGAACCCATCGCGAATTCATCGCAATTCAGTTTGCCGAGCGTGACCATGCCTGCCGTGCGGAACTGTTCTACCACGGTCGCATCAAAGGGGCTGTTGTAGCCTGAGAGCATTTTCGAGCCCGCGGTCGACGGCCAGCCGCGCGTGACGAAAATATCCTTGTGCGCAATGGGCACGCCGGTCAGTACGCCGCCGTTGCCTTTGGCCAGTTGGGCATCGGCGTCGGCTGCTTGTGCGAGCGTCAATGCCGGATTGACGCTGGTGTACGCATTCAGGTCGCTGGCGGCGATGCGGTCGAGATACTGTTGTGCGAGCTCGGTGGCGGAACATTGGCGGCGCTGTAACTGCGCCGACAGTTGCTTGAGTGTTTGCATGAGTGGGTGAGACCTTGGATCGCGACGTTTATTCGATGTCTTGTTCGATGGCTTATTCGATGACTTTGGGCACCAGGTATAGGCCGTCCTGCACCATTGGCGCCGGCTGCTGGTAGTCGTCGCGGCGGTTGGGTTCGCTGACCTGGTCGTCGCGCAGGCGCATCGCGAGGTCGTCGCGCCACGCTGCCACCGGGTGCGACAGCGGCTCAACACCCTGGGTGTCGACCGCCTTCATCTGTTCGACGAGGGCGAAGATGTCGTTCAGTTTGGCCAGCGCGTCGGCCGCCTGCTGGTCGGACAAGTCCAGCTGCGCCAGCTTGGACAGGCGTGCAATATCGGTAAGAGACAGGGACATGGGGTGCGTCGGCAGCGGTGGCCGGGGTCAGGATTCTGAAAATGACAAGTCAGGCAGATGCCGCGTTTTCGCCGGAGAAAAGTGCTCGAACGCTGCATTTTTGGCGTTTCTGGCGGCCAATTTGATGGGGATTATAAGGTAGAATGTCGGGTTAATGGCTGCGGCGGGACCCCGCCGCGCACGGCGCTTTCGAGGCGGCCACCGGGCGCGTTTTATCGCCAATTTTGCAATTTTTGCCGCTGCGCGCACCGCAGCGGTGCTTTTGGGACAAGTTCATGTTTGCATTTCTTCGCAGCTATTTCTCCAACGATCTCGCGATCGACCTCGGTACCGCGAACACGCTGATCTACGTGCGCGGCCTGGGCATCGTGCTCGACGAGCCGTCGGTCGTCGCGATCCGCCAGCAAGGTGGCCCGAACGCGAAGAAAAACATCCAGGCCGTCGGTAAAGAGGCCAAGCAGATGCTGGGCAAGGTGCCGGGCAACATCGAAGCCATCCGCCCGATGAAGGATGGCGTGATCGCCGACTTCACCGTCACCGAGCAGATGCTCAAGCAGTTCATCCGCATGGTGCATGACACCAAGCTGTTCAAGCCGTCGCCGCGCATCATCATTTGCGTGCCCTGCGGTTCGACTCAGGTCGAGCGCCGTGCGATCCGTGAATCGGCGCTGGGCGCCGGCGCATCGCAAGTGTTCCTGATCGAAGAGCCCATGGCCGCCGCGATCGGCGCCGGCCTGCCGGTGTCCGAAGCGACCGGCTCGATGGTGGTCGACATCGGCGGTGGTACGACCGAAGTCGGCATCATCTCGCTCGGTGGCATGGTGTACAAGGGTTCGGTCCGCGTCGGCGGCGACAAGTTCGACGAAGCCATCGTCAATTACATCCGCCGCAACTACGGCATGCTGATCGGCGAACAGACCGCCGAGACCATCAAGAAGCAGATCGGTTCCGCGTTCCCGGGCACCGAAGTGCGCGAGATGGAAGTCAAGGGCCGCAACCTGTCCGAGGGTATCCCGCGTTCGTTCACGATCTCCAGCAACGAAGTGCTGGAAGCACTGACCGATCCGTTGAACAGCATCGTGTCGGCCGTCAAGAACGCACTCGAGCAGACGCCGCCGGAACTGGGCGCCGACATTGCCGAGAAGGGCATGATGCTGACCGGTGGTGGCGCGCTGCTGCGCGACCTCGATCGCCTGCTGATGGAAGAGACCGGCCTGCCGGTGCTCGTCGCCGAAGATCCGCTGACCTGCGTGGTGCGCGGATCCGGAATGGCGCTCGAGCGCATGGACAAGCTGGGCTCGCTGTTTTCCTACGAGTAATGACCCGGGGCCGCGCGTCAGTGACCTGCCTGCGGCCCACTTCACCCTTTGCTTCGATGGCGTCGGCACGCATACTGCGTGCTGATCTGTCGCGCACCTCCGGCACGATCGTTTCGCCCTGATGGAATACAGTCCGCCGCCACTCTTCAAGCAAGGCGCGTCGGCGCGCGCCAAGATGCTGTTCTTCGCGCTGATCGCCGTTGGCCTGCTGACGGCCGACTCGCGCCTGAACGCGCTGGCGATGATCCGTCAGGCCGTCGGCGTCGCGCTCTACCCATTGCAGGTGGTCGCGATGTTGCCGCGCGATGCGTTCTTCGCGACGACGGATTACTTCACCACGCTGTCCTCGCTGAAGGAAGAAAACCGCCGCATGCGCGAGCAGCAAGTGCTCAATGCGCAAGAGCTGCAACAAAGTCGCCAGCTGCTGGCCGAGAACGCTTACCTGCGCAAATTGCTCGAAGCTTCCGAGCGACTGCAGCTGAAGACCGTAATGAGCGAGATCCTGTATGACGCGCGCGATCCTTTCTCGCGCAAGGTGATCCTCGACCGTGGCGAGCGCCACGGCCTGAAGCCCGGCCAGCCCGTCATCGATGATCTCGGCGTGGTCGGCCAGGTCACGCGCGTGTTCCCGTTCACCGCCGAAGTCACGCTGCTGACCGACAAGGACCATGCGATACCGGTGCAAGTGCTGCGCAGCGGTGTGCGTTCGGTTGCGTACGGTCGCGGCCAGTCGGGCGTGCTCGAATTGCGTTTCATGGCATCCAACGCTGACATCCAGAAAGGCGACGTGGTCACGACTTCCGGCATCGATGGTGTGTACCCGGCTGGGCTGGCGGTCGCTTCCGTGGCCGCGGTCGAGACCAAGACGTCGGATGCGTTTGCGCGCATCCTGCTGCAGCCGACGGCAGGGGTATCGCGCCACCGGCAATTGCTGGTACTGCTGGCCGATGCATCGAGCCAGCCACCGCCGCCACCGCCCGAGAACACCGAGCCGGATCCGCGCAATCGCCGCATGAAGAAGGAGGCCCAGGAATGATCGACCGCGACCACATCCTGCTGCCGGTCAATCCCGCCTTCATCGCATTCAGTCTGGTGGCGGCCTTCCTGATGAACCTGCTGCCCTGGGGCAGCTGGGGCTGGATGCCGGACTTTGTCGCAATGACGCTGGTGTTCTGGTCGATCTACCAGCCGCGCAAGGTTGGCATCGGCATCGCATTCCTGATGGGCCTGGTGATGGACGTGCATAGTGCCTCTTTGCTGGGCGAGAATGCGCTCGCCTACACCTTGCTGTCCTACTTTGCGATCACCATTCATCGCCGTGTGCTGTGGTTCCGGCCGTCGGTGCAGGCGCTGCATGTGCTGCCGCTGCTGCTGGTGATGCAAGTGGTACAGGTGCTGATCCAGCTGGCTGTCAGCGGCAAGATGCCGGGGCTGCTGTATTTCGTGCAGAGCTTCGTCGCGACACTGCTGTGGCCGCTGGTGTGCTGGCTGCTGCTGGCGCCGCAGCGCCGCGCTGTCGATCATGACGAGACACGGCCGATTTGACGCAAACTTTCTGACGTAGCACCCGGGGACTGGTCACGTGACCGAGATCAAAGATACAGAACGCGAGTTACAGCTGTTCCGCCTGCGCCTGTCCGTGGCCGGCCTCGTGGTCTTCATCTGTTTTGGTCTGCTGATGCTGCGCTTCGTCTGGCTGCAGGCGGTGCGTCACAGCGAGTATTTCGAGCGTGCCGAAAGCAACCGCATCTCGGTGGTGCCGGCGGTGCCCAACCGTGGCCTGATCATCGACCGCAATGGCGTGATCCTTGCCCGTAACTTCTCCGCCTATACGCTGGAAATCACACCGTCGAAAATCACGCGCCCGATCGACACTGTGATCGATGAACTCGCGCAGCTGGTCGACATCCAGCCGCGTGACCGCAAGCGTTTCCGTCGTCTGCTGGAAGAATCCAAGACCTTCGAGAGCTTGCCTATCCGCACCCGCCTCAGCGATGAAGAAGTCGCGCGCTTTGCGGCGCAGCGTTATCGCTTCCCCGGCGTCGACATCCAGGCGCGTCTGTTCCGCCAGTACCCGCTGGGTCAGACGGCCTCGCACATGATTGGCTACATCGGCCGCGTGAACAAGAAGGAAGCCGAGCGGCTCGAAGAAAGCGAAGACGCCGCCAACTACCGGGGCACCGAATACATCGGCAAGGAAGGCCTGGAAAAGAGTTACGAGCGCGAATTGCATGGCATTACCGGCTACGACGAAATCGAAGTGTCGGCCGGGGGCCGCGCAAACCGCACGCTGTCGCGCCATGCACCGACACCGGGCAACAACCTGATCCTGTCGGTGGATATCGAATTGCAGAAGATCGTCGAGAAAGCTTTCGGTGACCGTCGCGGCGCGCTGGTCGCGATCGAGCCCGAGACCGGCGACATCCTCGCGTACGTATCGATGCCCACCTTCGACCCCAACCTGTTCGTCGAAGGCATCGATGCGAAGAGCTGGGAAGAGCTGAACACCTCGCTCGACAAGCCACTGCTGAACCGTCCGCTGATTGGCAGCTACCCGCCGGGCTCCACCTTCAAGCCCTACATGGCGCTGGCATCGCTGGAGCTGGGCAAGCGCACGCCGGAGATGGCGATTTCCGATCCCGGTTACTTCTGGTTCGGTAACAATAAATTCCGCGATGACAAGGAAGGCGGCCATGGTCGGGTGGACATGTACAAATCCATCGTCCAGTCCTGCAATACCTACTACTACAACCTGGCGAACGACCTCGGCATCGACGCGATCCATGATTTCATGAAGCCGCTGGGCTTCGGTCAGCTGACCGGCATCGATCTCGAAAACGAGCGACGCGGCGTGCTGCCTTCCACCGCGTGGAAGAAGGCCACCTTCAAGCGCCCTGAGCTGCAGAAGTGGTATGCCGGTGAAACCATTTCGGTCGGCATTGGCCAGGGCTACAACTCGTTCACGCCGCTGCAGCTCGCGCATGCAGTATCCAACCTCGCGAACAATGGCGTGGTGATGAAGCCGCACCTGGTGAAGTCGATCGAAGACCCGGGCACCAAGGCGCGCAAGCTGACGGTGCCGAAGGAAAGTTATCGGATACCGCTGAAGCCCGAGAATGTCGAAGTGGTGAAGAACGCGATGATCGGGGTCACCAAGGAAGGCACGTCGGCGCGCTCGTTTGCGAATGCGCCCTATGTATCCGGTGGCAAGACCGGTACTGCGCAGGCGGCTGCCATGAGCAAGACCGTCAAGTACGATGCCAGCAAGATTGCCGAACGCCTGCGTGACCACTCGCTGTACATCGCATTCGCACCGGCCGACAAACCGAAGATTGCACTCGCCGTGATCGTCGAGAATGCCGGTTTTGGTGCCGCTGCCGCCGCGCCGATCGCGCGACTCGCGATCGATTACTACCTGCTCGGCAAGCGTCCGGATGAACCTGTGGCGAAAGTGGATGGCAGTACCGCGTCGCCGGCTGCAGCGGCGGATGCAACGAAGCCAGCGACAGCAGCAGCGACAACTGCAGCGACAGCGACAACTGCAGCGGCACCGACGTCGCCTGCCTCGGCACCCGCAACGAAGCCTGCAACAGCGACGCCGACACCAGCGACACCGACACCGGCTGCAGCGGCGCCCGCAACGGCACCTGCAGCAAAGCCTGCACCGGCAGGCACCGCCCCAGCGACTGCGCCTGCATCGACCGCACCGGCAACGCCGGCAAAGCCTGCCACAGCAACCGCTACCGCCACCGCGAATTCCGCATCACCGGCAGCCCCAACTGCAGCATCGGCACCCTCCGCTGCCCCGGCCACCGCACCCAAGCCTGCGCCGAAGCCGGCGCCCAAGCCGGTGGTACCGGGTGCACCTGCCGCACCTGCGGCACCGGGTGCACCAGCGAACAACGGCACCCCCGCTGCAGCAGCGTTGGCGGCGCCGCGGTCCAGCCCCGTCAGTTCCGCCAACAAGCCCGCTGCCGCGACGCGCAGCGATGACAGGAGCGAACCATGATGTCCTTCGGTGACGGCAGCCGCATGCAGCTGGTGGAATCGCTGCGCCGGCGCTTCTTCATCTTCGATCGCTCGCTGACCATCATCCTCGGTCTGATCCTGCTGCTGGGCTGCCTCGCGGTGTCGTCGGCCGCGATGGATTATCCGGGGCGCTTCGAAGGCCACTTGCGCAATATCCTGATCGGCCTCGCCGTGATGTGGTTTGCCGCAATGATCCCGCCGCAAAAGCTGATGCGCTTTGCGATGCCGGTCTATCTGTTCGGGATTGCACTGCTGGTCGGCGTCGCGCTGTTTGGTCTGGTGAAAAATGGCGCGCGCCGCTGGATCAATGTCGGCGTCGTGATCCAGCCTTCCGAAATCATGAAGCTGGCGCTGCCGCTGACGCTGGCCTGGTATTTCCAGAAGCGCGAGAGCATGATCCGCTGGCGCGACTTCGGTGTTGCCGGCCTGCTGGTCGCGATACCTGTCGCATTGATTCTGCGCCAGCCTGACCTCGGCACGTCCTTGCTGGTGCTGTCGTCCGGCTTCTTCGTGATCTTCCTCGCCGGCTTGTCCTGGCGGCTCATCATCGGTATCGGCATCTCGGGCCTCGCCAGCCTGCCGCTGGTGTGGTCGATGCTGCATGACTACCAGCGCAACCGCGTGATGACCCTGATTGACCCGACGTCGGATCCGCTTGGCAAGGGCTTTCACATCATTCAGTCGACGATTGCGATCGGTTCCGGCGGTCTGATCGGCAAGGGCTGGCTCAATGGCTCGCAATCGCATCTGGAGTTCATTCCTGAACGCACCACCGATTTCATTTTCGCGGTGTTCTCGGAAGAATTCGGTTTGCTCGGCAATGGCGTGCTGCTGGTGCTGTATCTGTTGCTGATCGGTCGCGGTCTGATTATTGCGGCCAATGCGCCCACCTTGTTCTCGCGCTTGCTGGCTGGCGCGCTGACGCTGTCCATCTTCACCTATGTGTTCGTGAACATGGGCATGGTGAGCGGGATCCTGCCGGTGGTCGGCGTGCCCTTGCCCTTCATGAGTTATGGCGGCACTGCCTTCGTGACGCTGTCGCTGGGTGTGGGCACGCTGATGAGCATACAGCGCCACCGCAAGCTGGTGCAGACCTAGCGCGGGCGTTGCCGATGGCGCGAATACGGGCACGGACAGTGACACGCACACCGACTCGGGCACATGGCGTCTTAGCTTTGCTGCTGAAAGCATCGCCGCTGGTCATCGTATCGCTGCTGTCCGCGTGTAGCACGGTCGCCCTGCGTCAGGACGGACCGCCGCCCGTGGTCAGCAGCACGCGCAGTTCGTCGTCACCCGCACCCTCAGCATCCTCAGCACCCGCAAATACCCCGCCCTCAGCCGCGAACCCGGGCAGCGCTGCAAGCAACGGCGCAAAAAAACCCGGCGGCTATTATCAGGACGATGGCCCGGCCGACAAGATTCCGGAAGGCTTGCTCGACACACCGGATGCCGAGCCCAAAGTCGAACCGTATGCAAAGGGGCCGAGCAAGCCCTACACCATCTTCGACCAGACCTATGTGCCGATCACGGATAACCGGCCTTTCGTGCAGCGCGGCGTCGGCAGCTGGTATGGCAAGAAATTCCACGGGCAGAAGACCGCATCGGGCGAAATTTACGACATGTTCAAAATGACGGCCGCGCATCCGACGCTGCCCATTCCGTCCTATGCGCGTGTGACCAACCTGCGCAATGGCAAACAGGTGATCGTGCGCATCAATGATCGCGGCCCTTTCCATTCGCAACGCATCATCGACTTGTCGTACACCGCAGCGCTGAAGCTCGATTATGTGCGCGGCGGCAGCGTCGAGCTCGAAGTCGAGCGCTTGCTGCCTGACGAGATCGCGCGCCTGCAAGCGGCGAAGCGCGGCAAGGGTGTGGCGGCCGCCGATGCCGACCGCGATGCGATCGCGACGCTGGCCGCGACCAACGCCCAAGCGCCGGTGCAGCCGGAGAGCGGCGGTTTCTTCCTGCAGTTCGGTGCGTATGCACAAGAGCGCAATGCACATGCGATGCGCGAGCGCTTGCTGTCCGGCTGGCCGGTTGATTTGCCGCAGCCGGTGGTGGTGCAAAGCAAGGGCATGTATCGCTTGCATGCGGGCCCGTTCGAGAACCGCGACCTGGCCGGCAATGCCGCACGCCTGCTGAAGGCGGCATCACAACTGCAGACCACCATTGTGCAGCGCTGAGCGGCGCAAACTGTCTCAGTCTTTGTCTGGCGGGGATAGCTGCAGCGCCAGCGTATAGAGCGCATTTTTCTTGAGGCCGGTGATCTTCGCCGCCAGCGCCGCCGCCTGACTGACCGGGCATGCTTCCAGCAGGATGGCCAGCAGCTTGCGTGCATCGTCCATGCCGTCATCCGGTGCCGGCGCCGCCGCTTCGACCAGCAGCACGAACTCGCCGCGCTGACGGTTGGCATCGGCCGCGATCCACGGCCCGGCTTCATACAGCGTGCAGCGGTGCAGCTGCTCGTACAGCTTCGACACTTCGCGCGCGATCAGCACGCGCCGCTCGCCGCCGAATGCACGTTCGCACGCAGCCAGCGTGTTGACGATGCGATGTGGCGCCTCATAGAACACCAGAGTCGCATCGGACGATGCCAGCGAGGCCAGCACCGTGTCGCGTTGCTTGTCTTTCGACGGCAGGAAGCCGATGAAGCGAAATGCATCGGTTGCCAGCCCCGACGCCGACAGCGCAGCAATCGCGGCTGAAGGTCCTGCGATTGGCACCACCGTCAGGCCGGCATCGATCACCGCATCGACGATGCGTGCACCGGGATCGGACACAGCCGGCGTGCCGGCATCCGACACCAGCGCGATGCGTTGTCCCGCACGAAGTCGCTCAACGATTTTTTGGGCGACTTCGCGTTCATTGTGCTGATGCGCCGACAACAGCGGCGTGTCCAGTCCGTAACGCGCCAGCAGCTGGCCGGTGTTGCGCGTATCTTCACATGCGATTGCATCCACCAGCGAAAGTACCTTCAATGCGCGTACCGTGATGTCTGCCAGGTTACCGATGGGAGTGGCGACTACATACAATGCACCGCTCGGGAAGTTCTGGCGCGCGAGTTCATCGGCCAGTGCGACCAGACTGTCTGAAAAATTCGACGGGGAGGATGGCATGGAGTCGGTATGCGGATGAAACCAGAGTGGGAAGCAGCTGACGCCGCGCACGGTCTGCCTGTACGGCTTGCCTGCGCTGTCACCGTTACCGCCTGCGGCGTTGTGGTGCGACAGGGCAGGCAGCGTGCGCGCGTCTATTGTACAAGCCTGCTCGTCGCGCCGATGAAGCACCCATGGTCGAGCCGCTTGTTGTGTCGATGCTTGCACCGATGCTTGCGTCGATGGTTGCACTGATGAAGCGCGCGAGCACCACGGCGCTCGGGCGTGACGCCGAAGATCGTGCGCTGGCCTGGCTGCAGTCCCAGGGTTTGCAGCTGGTCGAGCGCAATGTACGCAGCCGGCGCGGCGAGATCGACCTGGTGATGCGTGACGGTGCCACGCTGGTGTTTGTCGAGGTCCGGCAGCGCCGCAGTGCGGCGTATGGAGGTGCGGCGGCCAGCATCGGTGCCGGCAAGCAGGCGCGGCTGTGGCATGCGGCGGAGCTTTACCTGCTGCGCCACGGCGCTTCGGTCGCGTGTCGCTTCGATGCTGTCTGCATCGAGGGCCAGACGCTGCACTGGCTCAAGCATGTGCTGGTGCGCTAGCGGCCGGTCGCACACCTGTGTGGCACGGCAAGTCGGCGCGTGAGCAAAGCTTTATAATTCGGCATCATGAACAGGCAACTCATCCTCGAACATTTCAACGAGAGCGCAGAGCTGAAGATCCAGGCCGCAGCCCAGCTTGCGCAGCCGATCGCGCAGGCGGTCGATCTGATGTTCGGCGCGCTGTCGAACGGCAACCGCATCCTTGCATGCGGCAATGGCGGGTCGGCCGCCGATTGCCAGCATTTCGCGGCCGAGCTGGTCGGCCGTTTCGAGCGCGAACGCCTGCCGCTGCCGGCGCTGTCGCTGGCGACCGATTCGTCGATCCTGACCGCAGTCGGAAATGATTACGGCTTCACGGACATTTTTGCGAAGCAGGTACAGGCGTTCGGACAGGCCGGCGATGTGCTGCTCGCCATCTCGACCTCGGGCAATTCAGCCAATGTCATTGCCGCGATTGATGCCGCGCTGGAGCGCGACATGCGCGTGGTCGCGCTCACCGGCAAGGACGGCGGCCAGATAGGCCGTATGCTGACTGACGCCGATGTACATATCTGCGTGCCGCATGAACGTACGGCACGCATCCAGGAAGTCCATCTGTTGGTGGTTCATTGTCTGTGCGACGGTATCGACGTCGCACTTTTTGGAGGAGATGCCGAATGAAAGCTGCAATCACTACCGCCGCGAAGCTTGCCGGGAAATGTGCCGTGAGCGCGCGCCGCCCGCTGCTGGCACTCGCGCTGGGCTCGGTGCTCGCCACCAGCCTGCAAGGCTGCTTCCCCATCATGCTCGGTGCGACGGCGGTCGGCACGATGGCTGCCGTTGATCGTCGCAGCCTCGGCACGCAGACTGACGACACGTCGATCGAACTCAAGGGCCAGGGTCGCGCCGCAAAGATCACCGGCGACCAGGGCCGCGTGGCCGTCACCAGCTACAACCGTGCCGTGCTGCTGACCGGCGAAGTCAAGGATGACAAGATGAAGGCCGAGGTCGAGCAGCAGATCGCGAGCATCGACGGCATCAAATCGATCGAGAACGACCTCGCGGTCGCGCCGGTCTCCAGCCTCGGCGCACGCTCGAATGATGCGTTGATTACGGGAAAGGTCAAGGCTGCGATCATCGACACGAAGGATTTGTACCTGAGTGCATTCAAGGTGCATACCGACCGTGGCGTCGTGTATCTGATGGGCCGCGTGACCCAGCGTGAAGGCAAGATGGCGGCCGAAGTCACGCGCAATGCGGCCAGCGGCATCAAGAAGGTCGTCAAGCTGTTCGAGTACATCAGCGAAGACGAGCTGAAAGACCTCGCGAACCAGCCAGCGCCGGACCAGAAAGCAGACCAGCCGGCGAAATAAGCGGGCACACCCGCCGGCGCGCGCTGCCGTCGGCAGCCTGACGCCGGAGGCTGTGCATGACTGTCATCACCTGTCGAAATGTCGAAATATCACGCAGCGGCCTGCCGGATACCCGTGCAGGCCGCTTTGTCATTGCGCCCCGGCTGCAGGGGCTGGCCTATAATGGGCGCTTCCGTGTAGCAAACGCAGAGCCTCTCATGTCCCAGCAAAAAGTCCCGCGCCGATTCGGCGGCCTCACCATCATCCAGACCATGACCCTGCTCGCCATCCTCGGCGTGGTCCTGTTCTTCGCCCTGTCCCTGTTCAAGAAAGAAGCGGCACCGGCGGTCACTTTCAAGACGCTCAGCGGCGAGCAGGTGACGACGGCATCGCTGAAGGGCAAAGTGGTGCTGGTGAATTTCTGGGCCACCAGCTGCAGCACCTGCATTGCCGAAATGCCGGAGATGGTCGAGACCTACAAGAAATACCAGGATCGCGGCTTGGAGCTGATCGCTGTTGCGATGAACTACGATCCGCCCAACTACGTGCTGAACTATGCGCAGACCCGCGAGCTGCCGTTCAAGGTCGCGCTGGATACCGATGGCAGTGCTGCAAAATCCTTCGGTGATGTGAAGCTGACGCCGACCACCTTCTTGATCGACAAGGACGGCAATATCGTGAAGCGCTATGTCGGCACGCCGGAATTCCCGGCACTGCACCAGTTGCTGGAGAAGTCGCTCGCGGCCTGATTCTTGTGCTGCGATCGCATGCCGGCAGCAAGCCGCACGCTGACATGACAAAGCCCGCCGCATGGCGGGCTTTGTTTTTGTTCAGGCGGTTCTGGCTGCGTGCAGCCGGGCCGTGGCGTGTGCGACGAGCCGCAGTTCAGTGTTCATCCGGGATGATCAGGAAGTCGGCAAAGCTCACCGGCGCGTCGTCGTTTGCGCTGCCAGCTTCCAGGAAGGGCGGTCGGGGCAACCATGTGCACAGCAATGGCCGGTCCTTGACCACCGTTTCGCACTGCGACCAGCTGACAGCGCCCGACCCGTAAAGCGCGCCCAGCAGTTTGCCGAACGCCGCCAGCAGCGCCTCATTTTGTGTTGCGACCGTAGCGTCGATCGCATTCCATGCCGCGTGGTCTTTGTCGCCGCTCCGATCAAGGAAACGCAGGCAGGCCTGCGCGGACAGATCGCCGCTGCTGAACAAGCGCTGACAGGCACTGACCAGGTGCGCCAGACCCGCGGTCGCACCGGGTTTTTGTGAGAGCGCGATCTCGCTCCAGCTCTGCTGCGTGGTCAGCAGCGATTCGCACCACTGATCCGGTAGCTTGCCCGAGCCGTAATTGAGCAAATGCGCTGCGGTACGAGTGGCGGCCAGTCTTTCCACCGCATCGGTGAACAGGCGCGCACAGGCCGACAGGCCCATCCCCAGCGCAAACGACAGCCCGGTTTCCTTTTTCAGATTCTGCGCAGCGAGCGCATGATAGGCCTGCGCGCCCGTGATGCTGCTGTTCTGATAGGCATCCACAACCTGACCGAGTGCCTTGGCCAGCGGCGCATGCAGGCCGAGAATCATCATCAAAAAATATCGCTCGCCATTGAACCTCTGTGCCGGCCTGATCAGCGTGATAACGGCTGACTTCGCCTGCGCCGCGCGCCGCCGCGCACTGAATACACACAGCAGCGCCGGTCGGGTCGGGTCGGTGTAGTTCTTCAAGGCGTCGGACTCGATCAGGGTCGACAGCTGCCAGCCGTGCGTGACATGCTGTATCGCCGCCAGCGAATTGGCCTCGACCCGCCTGCGGGCCAGCAAGACATTCGGGTCGACCACCATCGCCGCGTAGACGGGTGGTGTGCTTGCCTTCGCGATCAACATCAGGTTCATCACATGATTGGTCGATGCGATGTAAAAGCCGGCCCAGGTCTTGCGGAGGTTTTCCGCTCTGGCGAGTTGCATCATTTTGTCCAGCGCTTGTGCCGCAAAGGCCGCAAAGCCGGCGTCGTCGACAAACGCAAAGCTCTCGCTGAGGGCGACATCGAGATTGAAACGATGTTGAACCTCGCTGCTTATCTTCGTTGGCAGGTCGGCAAGCCTTGCAATGCCGGCGAAACCCGGCGCCGATATCTTTCCGGCCTGTCGCATGGCCGGCCAGGCTTCCTGTACGTGCCGGGCAATGTGGCGGCAGACGATGAGTTCGTTGTTATCTGCGAAGCGGGCCAGGCCGTTGAGCGAGGTGTAGTCCGGTCTGTCGGCACCGGGCGCGATATGGGTGTAAGCATGCCCGGGCAGCGCGTGCGTGCGACCCGGCTGCCCGTCGACATAACGCTGCACGCGCACTTTGCGAAGGCGCGAAGTGAGTTCGAGCTTCAGCTCGGTGCATGCATTCGCATGCACCATGCCCAGACGGACACCGGCGCTGCCCTCGACGCGCTCAAGCTGGTGAAAGTCTTTCACATCCAGCGTGTCGCCGGCAAAATGCGGCAGATGAAGTTCACGCAAGGCTGGCATCCCGCAGCAGAATGCGGGCAGCTGCCAAAGCACCACGGGCAATTTCAGGCAGGTGACCGAGGCAGCCGCGTGGCCAAGTGCGTCCGGCGGCAACATGAGCAAGTCGCTGGCCAATTGATCCGACAGGTCAAGATCGCAAGGATGGACCGCCAATTGTCGCAAGATGCTGTCCCGCGTTCGTTGTTGTGACAGCGTCAGTGTCGATGCTGTCTGCGGCGCAGGCCTATCCGTGTCGGTGCGTTGACGTTTGGCTGCCGGCAGCGCGGATGGGGAGGTCGGATGATTGTCCGGTGCAAGTGGCCGTTTGCCGAAAGGCGTGGATGCAGAATTTGTCGATCGCATGGATAGGCTCGCTGAAGTCTGACCGCAGCAGCCAGCCCTCAAGACGAAGACAGATCAAGCGAGCGGTCACAGACCGCATCGGTAACGACTTGGTGGAGTTTGTTCTTTCACAGAACATAAACACCGGAGTGCGCTTCGGAGTTTGGCTCCGAGTTTGGCTCGGCGTGTGCCTCGGACTGCGGCATGGCGTGCGGCAGCGCGGGCTGTTCGGATGGCCGCCAGTGGCGCTAGCGCCATGCGTGCGACATCGCACACCGGCGGCGGCCGGTCGTGTAACGCGTCAGCGCAGCACAGGCTCAGCCGCCGATATCGACGCCGGCCTGATGCGCCTGTTGGTCCGCATGGTAAGAACTGCGCACCATCGCGCCCACAGCCGCGTGACTGAAGCCCATCTTGTTCGCTTCTTCCTCGAACATCCGGAAGGTGTCCGGATGCACATAACGGCGCACCGGCAAATGGTCGCCGCTGGGCATCAGATACTGACCAATGGTGAGCATGTCCACGTCATGCGCGCGCAGGTCGCGCATCACTTGCAGGATTTCTTCATCGGTTTCGCCCAGCCCCACCATCAGGCCGGACTTGGTCGGCACGTCCGGATGCAGCGCCTTGAAGCGCTTCAGCAGGTTCAATGAATAGGCATAATCCGAGCCCGGGCGCGCTTCCTTGTACAGGCGCGGCACGGTTTCGAGGTTGTGGTTCATCACGTCCGGTGGCGCGGCCTTCAGGATCTCGAGCGCGCGGTCCATGCGGCCGCGGAAGTCCGGCGTCAGGATCTCGATGCGCGTGGACGGCGACAGTGCGCGCACCCGACTGATGCAGGCCACGAAGTGTGCGGCACCGCCATCGCGCAAGTCATCGCGATCGACCGACGTGATCACCACATACGACAGTTTCATTGCTGCGATGGTCTTTGCCAGGTTTTCCGGTTCGTTCACATCGAGCGGATCGGGACGGCCGTGGCCGACATCGCAGAATGGGCAACGGCGCGTGCACTTGTCGCCCATGATCATGAAGGTTGCGGTGCCTTTGCCAAAGCATTCGCCGATATTCGGGCAGGACGCTTCTTCGCATACCGTCACCAGCTTGTTCTCGCGCAGGATGTCCTTGATCTCGTAGAAGCGCGTCGTCGGCGATGCCGCCTTCACCCGTATCCAGTCCGGTTTCGGCAGGCGCTCGGCGGGCACGATCTTGATCGGAATGCGCGCAGTCTTGCCGGCGCCTTTCTGCTTGTCGGTCGCGCGGTAGCTGTCGTTGGGCGGTGTTGCGGTGGTGTCGGAAGCCATCGGGTGGAAGCCTTAATTGCGGCCGGCGCGGGTGGTGCCGGTCCGTTGTTGCGTAGGTTTGGTTCAGCCAGCGACGCGCGCAATCAGCGCATCGGCCAGTCGTTGTTGCACGTCGGCCAGCGGGGCGGTCACCCCCAGCGTCTGCATATCCACGGTCGCGAGCCCCGGATAGCCACACGGGTTGATGCCTTCGAAAGGCTGCAGGTCCATCGCCACGTTCAGCGCCACACCATGGTAGGTGCAGCCGCTGGCGCGAATCTTCAATCCCAGTGCGGCGATCTTCGCGCCGATCCAGCGGGTTTCGCGATCATGGTCGGCGACATAGATGCCGGGCGCGCCGGGCTTGCGTTCGCCGCTCAGATTATACGCCGCCAGCACATCGATCACGGCCTGCTCAATGCCGTGCACAAACTCACGCGGCAGCAGTTTGCGCCCCGGTTTGCGCAGGTCGAACAGCAGGTAGACCACGGCCTGTCCGGGGCCGTGGTAAGTGACTTCACCGCCGCGATCGGTCTGCACCACCGGTATGCGCTGTGCATCGCGCACATGCCCGCGGTCGGCGCCGAGGCCCAGCGTGTATACGGGAGGATGTTCGACCAGCCACAGCTGATCCGGCGTGTCGGGCGTGCGTGCATCGGTGAACGCGCGCATCGCGGCAAAGCTGAGCTCGTAAGGCTCGATGCCGCGCGCGATCACTTGCGGACGGTCGCCGGCAGTGACCGATGTCACGGCGTCAGTGGCGGCCATGCCGGTTTACAGCACCACCTTGACCATCGCATGCGACGACAGTTCGCGGTACAGGTTGTCGAGTTGTTCGCGGCTGGTGGCGCGTACGGTCACGGTCAGTGCCAGGTAATTGCCCTTCGACGACGGGCGCATTTCCATTTTCCCGGCATGGAATTCCGGGTCATGTTTTTGCACCACCTCGACCATGGTTTGCGCGAATTGCTCCTGCATCGCGCCCATGATCTTGATCGGAAAGTCGCTCGGGTATTCGATCAGGCTTTCGCGCGGATTGTTCATCGTCTTTCCTTCGTCCACAGCGACAGGTCCGGCTGCGATATCAACGGTACAGCATCAGCCGCAGCGAGTCGAATGCACGGCCGATGATGGTGGCCTCGTTCACCGGCTCTAGCGCCAGCAGCGGCAACTGGTTCACCAGCTTGTCGTCGGCCATCAGCTTCAGCGTGCCGACACGCTGGTATTGCGCGATCGGCGCCACCAGCGGATCGGTGCGCTCAACCAACGGTTTGATCTTCGCAGTCGAACCGCGCGGCACCGTCACGTAAATATCGCGCGTGAAGCCCAGCTTCACGTCGCCGCGCGAGCCCTTCCACACCGACGGCGTGACGATCGCCTGGCCCTTCGCATACACGCGATAGGTATCGAAATTCATGAAGCCCCAGTTCAGCAGCTTCTGACTTTCCTGCGCGCGCATCGCATCCGATTCCGTGCCCAGCACCACCGATACCAGGCGGCGCTCATTGCCCGCGCCTGCGGCTTGGCTGTTGACATTCGCAACACCGGCACCCGGCAAGCCGTTAACCCGCTTCGCGGTCGCAATCAGGCAATAGCCAGCCGCCTGCGTATGGCCGGTCTTCATGCCGTCGACGGTCGGGTCCAGCCACAGCAGGCGGTTGCGGTTCGGTTGCGTGATCTTGTTGTACGTGAAGCTCTTGGTCGAATAAATCTTGTACAGCTCGGGGAAGTCATTGATCAGTTGCGTCGCCAGCACCGACAGGTCGCGCGCGGTCGAGAAATTGTCCGGATGCGGCAAGCCGTGCGGGTTCGCATAACGGGTGTTCTTCAGGCCCATGCGTTGCGCCTCGCGGTTCATCAACGCGACGAACGCGCCCTCGGTGCCGGCGACCGCCTCGGCCAGCGCTACCGCCGCATCATTGCCCGACTGGACGATCAGGCCATACAGCAGGTCTTGCACGCGCACCGGCATGCTGGGCTCGATGAACATCTTCGAGCTGTCGCCATCGACCTTCCATGCATTGGTCGACACGCTCACCAGCTGATTCAGGTCCAGCTTCTTGTCGCGCACCGCCGAGAAGGCGAGATAGGCGGTCATGATCTTGGTCAGCGACGCCGGCTCGACACGGGTGTCCGCCTCTTGCGAAGCGAGCACCTGCCCGCTGGTTGCATCAAGCAGCAGCCAGGAGCGTGCCGCAATCGACGGCGGCGGCAGCGTTTGCAGCGATTGTGCGGAAGCGGTATGGGCCAGCAGGAAGTACAGCGGGAACAGGAAGGCGCACGCGGCCAGAAACTTTTTCATTGAAAAACGCGAAGAAGGCAGGAAGGGAAGGCAAGATGGATTATAGCCTTCGATCACGCTGCGACGCAGCGTGCCGCTTCAGGCGCGGCGTGCATTCCAGCTGTCGATCACTAGTTGTTTCACATGATGCAGCTTGCGATGGAAGAAATGATCGGCGCCCGGGATCACGACCACCGGCAAGTCCTGCGGCCTGGCCCAGTCGAGCACATCGGCCAGCGGTATCGTGTCATCCAGCTCGCCATGCACCAGCAGCGTATCGGCCGGCACCGGCGGCAGTGCCCATTTGCCGGCGGCCGAGCCTATCAAGGCGAGCCGCTCCGCGGGTGTGCCGCGCTCGGCCAAGCTTTGCTGCAGCCGCGCCTGCACGAACGTGCCAAAGGAAAAACCCGACAGCGCCACCGGCAAGCCCGGATAGCGCGCCACCATGTGGTCGTGCAATTGCAGCATGTCGTCGGTTTCGCCGATGCCTGCGTCATGCACGCCGCCGGACTGGCCGACGCCACGAAAATTCATGCGTACGCTGACATAGCCAAGCGCGACGAATGCGCGGGCCAGCGTCTGTGCAACCTTGTTGTCCATCGTGCCGCCGTACAGCGGATGCGGATGCGCCACCAGCGCGATGCCGCGTGGCGCGGCATCAGCTGCCGGCGGATCGAGCCGGCATTCCAGCGGGCCGGCCGCGCCGGCCAGCGTGAATTCCTGCGTCAGTGCATTCATGGGTTCCGGTAACAGGAGATCAGCTCGGGATCAGTTCGGGATCAGTTCGTGGTCAGCTCAGGATCAGCACATAATCAGCACATAATCAGATCTTCAGGCGCTCGACCACCTTGCCGCCGACGATATGGCTGTCGACGATCTCGTCGATGTCTTCCTTGTCCACATAGGTGTACCAGGTCGCTTCGGGGTAGATGACCAGTACCGGGCCCTGTTCGCAACGGTCGAGGCAGCCGGCCTTGTTGATGCGTACCTTGCCTGCGCCATTCAGGTTCAGTGCCTTCATGCGTTGTTTCGCATGTGCCTGCGCTTCGCTCGCGCCGCGCTCCGCACAGCAGGGACGGCCGTCATCGCGGACATTGGTGCAGAAGAACACATGGTGCTGGTAGTAAGAATCGCTCATCGCTGTTCGCCGGGTCGGGACATGGAAGTGGAATGCCACTGGGCAGGACGGATAGGGCCACGGGTCTGCCAGAGGCGACGCATCATACACCGCCGGCAGACGGCACGCGGTGCGTCGGATGCAGCAGGAACCACAGCGCAAACACGGGCCATGCCAGCGACAGGAACTGCGCGGCGCCATTGAAGTTCAGGAACTTCCCCTGCACCCATTCCTGCAGCGTCAGCAGGAAATACGGGTTCGATGGCAGCATGTTCAGCAACAGCAGGCAGGTCGCCAATGCAAAGATCGCCGCGCGCCGCTGCGCCACCGGCGGCGCGAACGACAGCCCGCCCAGCATGACCGCACCCACCAGCAAACCGCTGGCCGCCGACGGCGTCAGCCAGCTGAATGCATCGTCGGGTGCGAACAGCACCGCATGCGCGAGCGCCTTGACCGATATCGCGGCCAGCATCAGCGCCAGTGCCAGCAGCACGCGCGGCGCGTGGCGGCGCATCTGGCACAGCAGCGTCAGCACGGCTGCCGTCATGCCGAGTGCGGTGATGATCACCTCGGCCAGCAGATATTGTTCGATGCTGATGCTGATATCGCGCCACACCACCTGCACCAGATCGATCGGTTCATTGCTCCAGTCCGACAGCCAGCCGGAAAAGGTCGGCAGCAGCTGGCCATGGCCGAACAGATAAGGCTGCGGATACATCTGTGCCAATGGCCACAGCCCGACGATGATCAGCCCGCGGCTGGCCTGGTCCGAGAACCAATGCTCGCGCAGTGAGCGCAGCCAGCTTTTTTCGAGCAGCGGTTCGCGCAACAGTTCACCGGCGAGCGCCCCCAGCACGCTGCCGCTCGCATTCGTGATCAGATCCAGATTGCTCGGCACGCGCGATGGCAGATAGCTTTGCAAGCTCTCCAGCACCACCGCCAGCAGAATGCCGCCCAGTGCCGCCACCAGCATCGCGCGCGCGCCGCGCAGTACCGGATACAGCGCCAGCACCAGCAGCGCGCCCAGCGGCACATAGCCGATCACGTTCACCACTAGGTCGAACACGGTCCAGTAACGCGGCATGGGCTCGGTCAGCCAGGACCAAGGCATCAGTCCGGTATCGCGCCAGCCGCTGAACGGGTAGCAGCTCGCATAGACCACCAGCAGTGCATAAAAACCGAGCGCGATGCGTGCCGATGACGAGGATTTGTTGCGCACAGGCGCAGGCCGGGCCGTGCCGGCCCGGATCAGGAAGTCGGACATGCGAGCCAGTGTATTGGATGCCTGCTGCCGATACAATGCGCGACATGACTGAATCCCTCGATGCCGCGCGCATTGCCGGCATGCTTGCCAGCCTGCTCACACCGTCATCGCCGCAGGCACGGCCCCTGACCCTGCCGGCCATCGACGTGGTGGCCAGCACCGCCTCCACCAATGCCGACCTGCGCGAGCGTGCGGCGTCGTTGCCCGGCCCGCTACCGGGTCCGCTGCTGTTGGCGGCCGAACAGCAAACCGCCGGTCGTGGCCGTGCCGGGCGCCGCTGGCTGTCCGAGCCCGGCGACAGCCTGTGCTTTTCCGTCGCGTGGCGCTTTGCCGGTCCGCTGCATCGCCTGACCGGCTTGTCGCTGGCGGTCGGCGTCGCACTCGCCGAATGTCTGCGCGCGCCGCGCATCGATGGCAGCCCCGGGGTGCCAGTCACGCTGAAATGGCCGAATGATTTGCTGATCGATGGCGCCAAGCTGGGCGGCATCCTGATCGAGACGGCGGGCAGCGCCAAGCGTGGCACCGCCGCAGCTGCTGACGGCAGCAGCAATGAGAGCACCAGCGACAGCGTGTGGGCCGTGATCGGTATCGGCCTGAATGTGCGGACCAACGCTGCGCGCGACGCCGCGATCGACCAGCCGGTGGCCGCCTTGTCCGACGCGGCATCCACGACGGCCGTCGATCGCAATGCCCTGCTCGCGCAACTGACTGCGGCGCTAAGCATCGCGTTGGCGCGCTTCGATCAGGAGGGGCTGGCGCCGTTCGTTGCGCGCTGGTCGGCTTTGCATGCGCATGCGGCACAGCCGGTCGCCATCGTCGAGCAGGGACGCATGCTGCATCAGGGTGTCGCGCTCGGCATTGATGACCAGGGTTGCCTGCAGATCGATACCGGTGCCGGCCTGGTCGCGGTAGCTGCCGGCGATGTATCGCTGCGCGCAGCGCCGACGACGCGACCGGCCAGCGAGGCGCCGCATGCTCTTCATTGACGCCGGCAATACGCGATTGAAATGGGCGGTGGCTGACGATGGCGTGGCTGCCGGCGACTGGCGCGCATCGGGCGTGCTGCCGTATGACGCGCTCGCGCAGCCACCCGCTGCATGGCAAGGCCAGTCTGTCGCGTGGTATTCGAATGTGGCGGGCGACGCGGTCGCGCAGTCGCTGCAGCGCGCACTCGATGCAGCCGGCATCAGCGGCGCGCAGCGCTTTGTATCGCGGGCCGATTGCGGTGGCGTTCGCAATGGCTACCGCGATCCGACGCAACTAGGCAGCGACCGTTTCGCGACGCTGATCGCAGCGCGCCATCGACAGCCATCTCAGGCACTGCTGGTCGTCACTTGCGGCACCGCCACCACCATCGATGCGCTCGACAGCCAGGGGCGTTTCATCGGCGGCATGATCCTGCCCGGACTGCTGACCATGGCGAAATCACTGGCGGTGAATACCGCGCAGCTGCCGGAAGTGCGTGATGTGCAGGTCGAGCATCAGTTTGCCGACAACACGCGCGATGCGATCGTCAGCGGCTGTGTGACTGCGCAGGCGGCGGCCATCGCGCAGGCGCTGCGTACGCTCAGGGTCAGCGAGCCGGACGCGCGCTGCCTGCTGTCGGGTGGCGCTGCAGCGTATGTGGCGCCCTGGCTCGCCGGCATGCTGCCGTCCGGCAGCGGCTGCGAGCGTATCGATAACCTTGTACTGCTCGGCCTGCATGTGGCCGCGCTGGAGAACCGCTGATGCGACTGTTCCTGCTTGCGTTGCTGCTGGCGAATGTGGTGATGCTGCTGGTGCTGCAATCCTTTCGTCCGTCCGGCCTCGAGCCCGAGCGGCTCGCGCTGCAAAAGCATGCGGACCGCGTGACCGTGCAGGCAGCGGGCAAGCCGACGCCTTCTGCAACGACCCTTACCTCGGCATCGCCTGCTGCAGCAGGCGGTTCGGCTGCGGGAACGCCGGGCGCTTCAATCGCGTCAATCGCGTCGAGCGCGCCGATCGCGCCGGCATCGCCGTTGCCGCCAGTCCCGGTGCGTGCGCCTGGCAAGTGCATCGAAGCGGGCGACTTCAGCGCGCAGACGGCCGCCCGTTTCGAGCCGGCGCTGGCGCAGCTGTCCTTGCCGGTGCTGCCGCACAAGCGTGTGGTGCAGGCATCGCCGTCGCAGATCGTGATGCTGCCGCCGCAGGCCAGCGAAGCCGCTGCCAATCGCCGCGTCGCGCAGCTGCGCGAACAGGGTTTCCGGGATGTGTCGGTGATCCGCGATGCATCCGCGCGGCGCTGGGGCATCTCACTTGGCGTGTTCAGCAAGCCGGAGCTGGCAGATGCCCAACTGGCGGCGCTGAAGCAGGCCGGCGTCAGTGATGCGCGCGTCGAAGAGCATCCGCTCAATTCCAGTCGTATCGCTTACCAGCTGGTCGGGCTGGACGATGGCGCCGGCAACGCATTGAAAAAGCTGCTGGCCGGTTTCAGCGGTACCGCGTTGCGCGACTGTCCGTGACAGGCATCAGTCAGGTAGCGGTGTTCGCATCGACCAGTGCGCGCAGGCAGTCGGCGCAATAGCAGCCGGCGCGGCCCTGCGCGGCTGCGGCTTCCAGCAGGGCCGCCGGCAGGGGTGGCAGTTGCGTGCACCAGCACGGCTGGGCGCCGCCGCTGTCTGCCATCCCGCACGCGAAGGACTTGCCGCAGGCGATGCATGCGCTCATGGATGATCCCGATGGTTTCTTTTCAACGCGCAAAGGCTAAGCTTCGCCACCAAAAAACGCAAATCCGGCCGCGAGCAGCACCGGTTTTGGCTTAAAATCCGCGAAAGTTTTTTTCTTTGAAGACGCCCGTAATGTCCCTGTCCTCCATCGCCCCCGAGATCAAAGCCGAGATTCTTGCCGAGGCGCTGCCTTACATCCGCAAATTCCACGGCAAGACCATCGTCGTCAAATACGGCGGCAATGCGATGACGGAAGAGCGCCTGAAGCACGGCTTTGCGCGTGACGTGATCCTGTTGAAGCTGGTCGGCATGAACCCGGTGGTGGTGCATGGCGGCGGCCCGCAGATCGACAATGCGCTGAAGAAGATCGGCAAACAGGGCAGCTTCGTGCAGGGCATGCGCATCACTGACGAAGAGACCATGGAAGTCGTCGAATGGGTGCTGGGCGGCGAGGTGCAGCAGGATATCGTGATGCTGATCAACCACTATGGTGGCCAGGCCGTGGGCCTGACCGGCAAGGATGGCGGCCTGATTCGCGCACGCAAGATGCAGATGCCGGACAAGGAAAAGCCGGGTGCCTTCCTCGACATCGGCTTCGTCGGCGAAATCGAGGCCATCAACCCGGCGGTGGTCAAGGCGCTGCAGGATGATGCCTTCATCCCCATCATCTCGCCGATCGGTTTTGGTGAAGACGGCCAGGCATACAACATCAATGCCGATGTGGTCGCCGGCAAGATCGCCGAGATCCTGCACGCGGAAAAGCTGATCATGATGACCAACATCCCCGGCGTGATGGACAAGGCCGGCAACTTGCTGACCGACCTGTCGGCACGCGAGATCGACGAGATGTTTGAAGACGGCACCATCTCCGGCGGCATGTTGCCGAAGATTTCGTCAGCGCTGGATGCGGCCAAGTCGGGCGTCAATACGGTGCACATCATCGACGGCCGTATCGAGCATTCGCTGCTGCTGGAAGTGCTCACCGAGCAGGCCTTCGGCACGATGATCCGCTCGCACTGATCTCCGCTCGCTACGCTCGTCGAGCGACGCGCTGTCCCCGGTTCGATGAGGAGCCCGTAGTGTCCAAGCCCCTCGTCTGGCTGTTCGACCTCGACAACACGCTGCACAACGCGTCGCATGCGATTTTCCCCGCAATTAACGCGAACATGAACGCGCTGATCACGCGCGTGCTGGCCGATCAAGCGCTGCCTGCCGATACCGATGCCGTGAACGCGGTGCGCGTCGCGTACTGGCAGCGCTATGGCGCGACGCTGCTGGGCATGATTCGCCACCATGGCGTACGTGCCGATGACTTCCTGCGCGATGCGCACCAGTTCGATGATTTGCCCACCATGATTCGTGCCGAGCGCGGCATCCAGCGCTTGCTGGCACGGCTGCCGGGCAGGAAGATCTTGCTGACCAATGCGCCGCGCAGCTATGCACGCGAAGTGCTGCGCCATATCGGGCTGCACCGGCATTTCGCCGAACACGTGCCGATCGAGGCGATGCAGGTCCACGGGCAGTGGCGGCCCAAGCCATCGAAGCTGATGCTGCGCCGTTTGCTGCGCCGGCAGCGGGTGTCGGCCGCGCGCTGTGTGCTGGTCGAGGACACGCTGGCCAACCTGCGCTCGGCACGTGCGCTGCGCATGAAAACGGTCTGGTTCACCGGCTTCTCACCCCGCTCGCACCGGCGTTCGCCGTTTGCCGATGTCCAAGTAAAATCCCTTCGACAACTGCCCGGGCGCCTGAGCCGCTTGCGCTAGCCAGCGGCCGCCTGTCGCAGCGCGAACGGATTTTGCAAATCTGTGCTGCCGTAGTGTTACAGTCCGGACAGACAGGCAGCGTGCAGACCCGGCCTGTCAGGACGGGCAGCGCAGGCTGCCCCGTGCGATGCCACGATGCCAGTTTTGTTTTGCCGGACAAACAACGACCATGCCAAACATGAAACCGGGTGAACGCAAGCTGCAGATCCTGCAAGCGCTGGCCGCGATGCTGGAGAGCCCCAAGGGCGATCGCATCACCACCGCGGCGCTGGCGGCCCGGCTCGAGGTGTCCGAGGCAGCGCTGTACCGTCACTTCGCCAGCAAGGCGCAGATGTATGAAGGCTTGATCGAGTTCATCGAGAACTCGGTCTTCACGCTGATCAACAAGATCGCGCAGAGCGAGGAAAGCGGCCGTCGCCAGGTACTGGCGATGTCGGGCGTGCTGCTGGATTTCGCCGAGCAGAACCCGGGCATGACGCGGGTGCTGATCGGCGATGCGCTGGTGAATGAAGACGAGCGACTGCAGCAACGGATGAACCAGTTCGTCGAGCGTGTCGAACTGGCCTTCCGGCAGTCATGGAAGCTGGCTGCGACGCAAGGGGCGGTGCCCGAGTCGGAAGCGGCCGCGCGTGCATCGCTGATGATTGCATTCGTGATCGGCCGCTGGCATCGCTTCGCGAAGAGCGGCTTCCAGATCAAGCCATCGGATGGCGCGATGCTGCAGATGGCCTTATTGGCAGGGTGAGCGCGTCTTGTGCGCGTACGTCATGAACGACGCTGGATCCCGGTATACGCCGGGACGACACAGGTAAGGCTATCGGCTTGAGTGCGTCATCCCGGCGTATACCGGGATCCGGTGAAGTTGAGAGACTATGTTGCGCCGGAAGCCATGCCGTGACTGTCGGCATCCATTGAACACACCGGGCAATCCGGGCTGCGCGTTGTCCGTATCGCCGTCCACTCCATGTGACGCGCATCCAGCATCAACAGCCGGTTCGCCAGCGATTCCCCGATACCCATCACCAGCTTCAGCGCCTCGGCTGCCTGCATCGTGCCGATGATGCCGACCAGCGGCGCGAACACGCCCATGGTCGAGCATTGCACTTCGTCGAACTGCTGGTCCGGCGGGAACAGGCACGCATAACAGGGCGTGCTGCCACTGCGTGCATCAAATACGGCGACCTGCCCGTCCATGCGTATTGCCGCGCCCGATACCAGCGGCACCTTCGCCTGGACGCACGCGCGGTTGATCGCATGGCGGGTCTGGAAATTGTCGGTGCAGTCCAGCACCACAGTGGCCGAGGCCACGAGCGCGGCCAGCCGCGCGTCATCGGCGCGCTCGGCCAGTGCCACCACCTCGACGTCGGGATTGATCGCGTGCAGCGCTTCGCGGCCGGACGCGACTTTGGCCTGTCCGACGCGCGCGGTGGTGTGCATCACCTGCCGCTGCAGATTGGTCAGGTCCACCGTGTCATGATCGACCAGCGTGATCTTGCCGATGCCGGCCGATGCCAGATACAGCGCCGCCGGCGAGCCCAGGCCGCCGGCGCCGATCACCAGCGCATGGGCGGCCAGCAGCTTCTGCTGGCCTTCGATACCGATCTCGTCGAGCAGGATGTGGCGCGAGTAGCGCAGCAATTGTTGGTCGTTCATGCGGGGTCGTCGTTACGGGTTCGGGGTGGCGCGTCAGATCAAAACCGCCGAAATGAAAACGGCCGCATCGCTGCGGCCGTGATCCGGTCGGTGCGGCTTATTTCTTGTCGCCGTTACCGTTACCGTCAGGGTTGTTGATGGTCGGCTCTTTCTTGCTTTCGATCTTGGCCGACTTCGACAGTTGCACCGGCTGGCCCTTCAGGTGGTTCAGCGCCTGCGCCAGCTGGAAATCTTCCTTGCTGCCGAATTCAAGCGGCTTGCGCTTCTTCTCCAGCGCCTGCAAGCGCTTCGCCTCTTCCAGTTCGTCGACGATGTTGGCACCGTTGCCGGCTTCCTTGTCCTTGTCGTTCGACAGGTGCTTTTGCAGGTCGGCTTCACGCAGGCGCAGGCCGTTCAGGCCGTCACCGTCGGCGTATTCATCCACCAGCAGGTCGGGCACGATGCCCTTGGCCTGAATCGAGCGGCCGTTCGGCGTGTAATAGCGCGCGGTGGTCAGCTTGACAGCAGTATCGGCCGACAGCTGGCGTATGGTCTGCACCGAGCCCTTGCCGAAGGTTTGCGTGCCCATGATGGTTGCCCGCTTGTAGTCCTGCAGCGCACCAGCCACGATCTCGGACGCGGATGCCGAGCCCGAATTGACCAGCACCACCATCTTCACTTTCTTTACCGCTTCCGGCAGGCGCGCCAGCGGGTCGCCGCCGGCACGGGTGCCGTAGAACTCGCGGCGCGCGAAATAGGTTGCCTTCGAATCCGGCAGCTGGCCATTGGTGGACACCACCGACACATCCTTCGGCAGGAACGCTGCCGACACGCCGATGGCGCCCGGCAGCACGCCGCCCGGGTCATTGCGCAGGTCCAGCACGAGGCCCTTGATGGCCGGGTCTTGCTGGTACAGCTGGCTGATCTTCTTCGCGAGGTCGTCGACCGTCGGTTCCTGGAATTGCGACACGCGTATCCATGCATAGCCGGGCTCGACGATCTTGCCCTTCACGCTCTGGACCTTGATCTCCTGGCGCGTGATGGTGATGATCAGCGGCTTGTCTTCTTCCTTGCGCGCGATGGTCAGCGTGATCTTGGTGTTCGGCTCGCCGCGCATGCGCTTGACGGCTTCGTCCAGCGTCATGCCCTTGACCGGCGTGGTATCGAGGCGGGTGATCAGGTCACCGGCCTTCAGGCCGGCCTTGTACGCAGGCGAGTCCTCGATCGGCGAGATCACCTTCACGTAACCGTCTTCCATGCCGACTTCGATGCCGAGGCCGACAAACTTGCCCTGGGTGCCCTCGCGCAGCTCCTTGAACGCTTTCTTGTCGAGGAAGGCCGAGTGCGGATCGAGTGACGACACCATGCCCGAGATCGCCTCGGTCAGCAGCTTCTTGTCCTCGACCGGCTCGACATAGTCGGACTTGATCAGGCCAAAGACGTCAGCCAGTGTCCGCAGCTCTTCGACCGGCAGCGGCGTGCCGGCATTGCGCTGTGCGAGTGCGTCGAACTGCATCGATCCGGCGATGCCGGCGATCAGTCCCAGTCCCACCAGCCCGATGTTCTTCAGTCTGCTGCCCATCTGTCACCTGTTGATCCATGTCAGCGGGTCGATTGCCCGCCCTTGATGCCGCATTTCAAAGTATAAACCCGATTGTTCGTTGCCGCCGCTGTTGCCCACGGTGGCCACCACTTCGCCCGCCTTCACACGGTCGCCGGGGCGCTTCAGCACGGCCTGGTTATTGCCATAGATGCTCATGTACTGGCCGCCGTGGTCCACGATCAGCAGGTTGCCGAAGCCGCGCATCCAGTCTGCAAACACCACCTCGCCGGCGCCGGCGGCATGCACGTCGCTGCCCTCGGCCGCCTTGATGAAGATGCCCTTCCACGCCGGGCCGTCCGCACGCTTGGCGCCGAAGGTGGCGACCAGCTCGCCCCGCACCGGCAGCTTCAGCTTGCCGCGCTGGCCGGCAAAAGCCTGGCCATCGGGCGGTGGCGGCGGTTCGGCCGGCTCGTCGGCCGCCTTGTCAGCCCGCTTGGCCAACGGCGCCGGACGTGCCGGCGATCCCGGCTGGGACAGCGGACCGGATGCGGAACCGGATGGCTTTGCATTGTCGGCCATCGCGTCTTTGGCATCGGCCTTGCCCTTGTCGTCCGTACGTGATTTTGCGGCCAGCTTTTCCCTCGCGTCGCGTTCGCGCGCTTCGGCCCGCGCCCGGGCGCGGCGCTTCGCCTCTTCTTCCTCGGCCTTGCGCTGCTGCGCAATCAGCACGGCCAGCCTGTCGACCAGCGACGACAGCCGCTCTTCGTCGCGCGCCAGGCTGCCGGCCTGGCGACGCTGCTCGCCCAGCCTCGATGACAGCTGCGTGACCAGCGCCTTGCGCTTGCCTTTTTCCTTTTCCAGCAGCGCCTTCTGTTCGCGCTGTTCTTCGGCGATGTCTTCCAGCGCAGCGCGCGTCTCTTCGGCATCGGCCTTGTTGGCCTCGATCGCCTCCAGGTTTTGCTGCAGCTCGCCGATCGCTTTCACCTGTTCCGCTGACACATAGCCCAGGTAGCGCAGCTCACGCGCGATGCGGTTCGGGTTGTCGCCGGACAGCAGCAACCTGACGCGATCGTCATGCCCGGCCACGTACTGCTCACGCAGCATTTTTTCCAGTCGTGAGCGCTGCTGCGCAACGGCGGCTTCCAGCTCATGCTGGCTTTTCGACAAGGCTTCCAGCCGCTGCCGTGTGCGCTGCTGCTCGGCAGCCAGCTCGCGCAATGAACGGTTGGCATTCGAGATCGCTTTCTCGGACGCGGCCAGCGCATCTGATGCATGGCCATGTGCTTTTTCGGTCTTTGCGATGTCGGACTTCAGCGCGTCCAGTTTCTTGCGCAGCTCCGCGCGCTCCTGCTCGGCCTGCTGCTTTTGCCGCGTGCGCTCGGCCGATTTCGGCACCGGATCGGCTGCGCCCGCCGGTGTCAGCCACAGCGCTGCCAGCAGCAGTGGGATCAGCGTTGGCGCGGCGTGGCGTGATGAACGCAGCGGCAGCCGAACGCCGAGTGGCAGGCGCAGAAGCGAGCGCAGCAGCGAGTGCACGAGCGAGTGCACGAGCGAGTGCAGTAGCAAGCGGGACATCCTGACTTACTTGGCCTTGCCCTGGCTGGCGACTGCTTGCATCGCAGCTTCGATGGCCGCGGAATCGCCGAGGTAATAGCTGCGGATCGGCTTGAGCTCGGCGTCGAGTTCATAGACCAGCGGCTGGCCGTTCGGGATGTTGAGGCCGACGATATCGGCATCGCTGATGTTGTCGAGGTACTTGATCAGCGCGCGCAGGCTGTTGCCATGCGCCGAGACCAGGATCTGCTTGCCAGCGCGGATGGCGGGCGCCATCGATTCATTCCAGACCGGCAGCACCCGCGCGACGGTGTCTTTCAGGCACTCCGACAGCGGGATTTCTTCGCGCTTGAGCTTTGCATAGCGCGGGTCGTGGTACGAAGCGCGCTCGTCGTTCGGGTCCAGTGCCATCGGCGGCGTGTCATAGCTGCGGCGCCAGACCAGCACTTGCTCGTCGCCGTATCTGGCCGCGGTCTCGGCCTTGTTCAGGCCCTGCAGCGCACCGTAGTGACGCTCGTTCAGGCGCCAGCTGTGCACGGTCGGCAGCCACATCAGGTCCATCTCGTCGAGCGTCAGCCACAGCGTGCGGATCGCGCGCTTCAGCACCGAGGTATAGGTTAGGTCGAACGTGAAGCCGGCTTCCTTCAGGATGCGGCCTGCGTCGCGCGCTTCGGCGATACCCTTGTCGGTCAGGTCGACGTCGGCCCAGCCGGTAAAACGATTCTCGCGATTCCAGGTGGACTCGCCGTGGCGCATCAAAACGATTTTGTACATGAGAGATTGCAGAGACGGGATGGTAAATATGGAGCGTAGCCTTCTATTCTATAATGGCATGCTTGCTTCAAACGAAGCTTCCAACGAAATGCCGGGAACTGAATCGTCGTGAAATTCTTGATTGACAATATCTGGCTGGTGCTGATCGCACTGGTCTCCGGTGGTGCGCTCGCATGGCCGGCCCTAAGCCGCAGCAAGAACAGCCTGTCCACACTGCAAGCGACGCAGTTGCTCAACCAGGGCAAGGCGCAAATCCTCGATGTGCGCAGCGCGGATGAATTCAGCGCCGGTCATCTGCGCCAGTCGAAGCACATTCCGGTCGATGAGCTCGGCGCACGCATCAATGAACTCGACAAGGCGCGTCCGGTGCTGGTCGTCTGCCAGACCGGCCCGCGCGCGCAACGTGCGTCTGGTCAGCTCGCGCGTGCAGGATTCACCGAAGTGTTTATCCTTGGCGGCGGTTACGCCGAATGGCAGTCGCAGGGACTGCCGACCGCGAAATAAGCTGAACCACGACAGGAACCTCACTGGCAAGCGCAGCAAGAAGGAGCGAAATTGATGGGTGCGAAAGTCCGCATGTACAGCACCGGGGTCTGCCCGTACTGCAACATGGCCGAGCGTCTGCTCAAGTCCAAGGGCGTGGATGAGATCGAAAAGATCCGCATCGACCTTGAGCCGGAGCAGCGCGCACTGATGATGGAAAGAACCGGACGCCGCACCGTCCCGCAGATTTACATCGGCGACACCCATGTCGGCGGTTTTGACGACCTGTCTGCGCTCGACCGCGAAGGCAAGCTCGATCCGCTGCTGAAAGCGGCCTGAAGCTGCGCGAAGCGGCCCGGGTGCCCTGACCTTGATCCAGCGCGTGGCCGTCGGTCGCGACGGCGCGCATCATTCCCAACCTCACGAAAGCTTTTCATGTCCGACCAGAACCAGCCAGAGAACCAGCCCCAGTTCAACATTCAGCGCATCTATCTGAAAGACATGTCGCTGGAGCAGCCGAACTCGCCGGCGATCTTTCTCGAGCAGGAAGGCCCGTCGATCGAAGTGTCGATCGATGTCGGTTCCGAAACCCTGGGCGAAGGCATCTACGAAGCGATCTGCACCGTGACCGTCACCGCCAAGGTGCGCGACAAGGTGGCTTTCCTGGTCGAAGGCAAACAGGCCGGCATCTTCGAGGCACGCAACATCCCCGAGGGCCAGCTCGAGCCGCTGCTCGGTATCGCCTGCCCGAACATCCTCTACCCCTATCTGCGCGCGAACATTGCAGACATGGTGTCGCGCGGCGGCTTCCCGCCGGTGCACCTGGCCGAGATCAACTTCGAGGTGTTCTACCACCAGCGCCAGCAAGTGCTCGCGCAGAACGCACCGACTCAGGTGCAGTAAGCCGGGGCAGCCGCATGCTCGCGCCGCGTGTCCGCTCCCTGGTGGCAGCATCGGTGACACGACCGCTGCTGCGATGGCTGCTGCCTTGCCTCGTGCTGGCGCCCGCCATGCTGCCCACGGCAGCCCAGGCGGTTGATTTCCGCTCCGTCGGTCCCGGTCCGGCCGTGATGTACGACGCCCCCGGCCTGCGCTCGAAAAAAGTGTTCGTCGCGCCGGCCGGCATGCCGGTCGAGCTGGTGCTCAGCAATGGCGACTGGAGCCGCGTGCGCGATGCGGCCGGTGAGCTGGCGTGGATCGAAAACAAGCAACTGTCGAACAAGCGCATGCTGGTGGTCGAAGCGCCGCAGGCGGTGGCACGCACCACAGCCAGCGACAGCGCACCGGTCGCGTTCAGCGCCGGCAAAGGTGTGCTGCTTGAACTGGCCGAGCCGGTGTCCTCTGGCTGGATCAAAGTGCGTCATCGCGACGGCGATACCGGCTACGTGAAAGCGGCGGACGTCTGGGGCGAATGAACATTTCCATCCTCGGCGCCGGTGCCTGGGGCACCGCGCTGGCCATCGCGCTGGCTGATCGCCAGTCGGTATTGCTGTGGGGCCGCGAGCCACAAGCGATGGCCGACCTCGCAGCGCGTCGCGAAAATGCGCGCTATCTGCCGGGCATTGCGTTGCCACCCGCACTGCAGCTGTCGTCCGATCTCGCCCACGCAGTCGCGCATGCGCAAGGCGGCTTGCTGATCCTCGCAACGTCCTTTTCCGGCCTGCGCCATTTGCTGCAGGCACTACGGTCGCTGCAGACCACGCAAAATCAAACGCTGCCCAATCTCATCTGGCTGTGCAAGGGTTTCGAGCCCGGCACCGCGCTGCTGCCGCATCAGGTGGTTGCGCAAGAGCTGGGTGAGGCGATTGCCTGCGGTGCGTTGTCGGGCCCGTCTTTCGCGCAGGAAGTCGCGCGCGGACTGCCGTGCGCGCTGGTCATCGGCTCCGCGTCGGAAACGCTGCGTCGTCAAGCGGTGGTCGGTGTGCATGGCGCGCACTTGCGCGTGTACTCGACCGACGATCTGGCCGGTGTCGAAACCGGCGGCGCCGTGAAGAACGTGCTTGCGATCGCCACCGGCATTGCCGATGGCCTGGGCCTCGGCCTGAACGCACGCGCCGCACTGATCACGCGCGGACTGGCCGAGATCACGCGCCTCGGTACCGCGCTCGGCGGCCGCATGGAAACCTTCATGGGCCTGACCGGTGTCGGCGACCTGATCCTCACCTGCACCGGTGACCTGTCGCGCAATCGCCAGGTCGGCCTCGGTCTGGCGCAGGGCAAGTCGCTTGACACCATCGTTGCCGAGCTCGGCCATGTGGCCGAAGGCGTGCGCTGCGTACACGCGGTGCAATTGCTGGCGCAGCGGCATCAGGTCACGATGCCCATCGTGGATGCGGTCGCGCAGGTCTTGTTTGGCGGCGATGCGCCGCAGGCAGCGATACAGCGGCTGTTGGCGCGCGAAGCGCGCGATGAAGCTGCCTGAACAGCGGCTGGCCCCTTGGCGAAACCGGGGCTTGCGCGGCATCGAAGGAATAAAATCCGCTTACGGAATAATCGCGGAACCCCGTTGCCGCAGCTTGCCGTCCGGACTGCACCTTCGGGAGGAAAGGTGGTCTGAGAACAAGCGCTTTGCCCTCCATTCAGCTTACTGATCGCCACCCGAGATGCCCATGAGCCTGTCTGTCCGCCACCCTCGCCCGGAACCCCACGGTCCACTGACCGTGCGCCACAGCATCAGCGCAAGCAACCGGCAAAGCAACCAGCAAAGCGAGCAACCCAGGGAGCAACACGGGGAGCAACAAAGCACGTGCCGGGGCATCGCTCACGGTAAGCGCCGGCGCATGCTGCCCGGCATGTCGGTTCGCCGCCAGCGTGCATTCACGCTGATCGAGATCATGGTGGTGGTCGTCATCATGGGCGTGCTGGCGGCGCTGGTGGTGCCGCGCCTGATGGGGCGCACCGATGATGCGCGCATCCTCGCGGCGAAACAGGACATCGCGACGCTGATGCAGGCGCTCAAGCTCTACCGCCTCGACAACAATCGCTACCCGACCACCGAGCAGGGTTTGCAGGCGCTGGTCGCGCGCCCGGCCAGCGGTCCGGTGCCGGCCAACTGGAAGACCGGCGGCTATGTGGACCGCCTCAACAAAGACCCCTGGGGCAATCCCTACCAGTACCTGTCGCCGGGCGTGCGCGGCGAGGTCGACCTGTTCTCGCTGGGCGCCGATGGCAGGCCGGGCGGTACCGGCATCGATGCCGATATCGGCTCCTGGCAGGAGTGACGCGTATCTTGAACGCAAACGCCGTGCGCGCATTGCGCGACCATTGGCGCTATCCCTTGCGCCATCATTCGCGCGACCACGCGCGCTTGCGCTTGCACCGCTCTTCACTCCGCCATTCCGGCAACGACTCAACCAGCAACTCAACCAGCAACTCAACCAGCAACTCAAGCAGTCACTCAACCAGCAATTCAACCAGTTACTCAAGCAGTCACTCAACCAGCAATGCAACCAGTTACTCAAGCAGTCACGCCAGCGCTAACGCCGGCTTCACGCTGCTCGAGCTGCTGGTGGTGTTGGTGATCGTCGGCATCCTGCTGGGTGCGGTCGCGCTGAATGCGACCCCGGGCGATCGACAGCTGGTGCAAAACGAGGCGCAGCGCGTCGCACTGCTGCTGCAGCTTGCGCGTGACGAAGCGATCGTGCGCAACCGACCGATCGCGTTCGAAGCCGATGATTACCGCTATCGCTTCCTGGTGCGCCAGGGCGAACGCTGGCAGCCGCTGGCCGGCGACAGTCTGTTGCGCGAGCGCGAGTTCCGGCGCGCACCGCTGGCGCTGGTATTGGCGCCGGTCAGCACAGAGCAGCGCCCGCTGCGCATCGTGTTTGGCAAGGAGCCGGTCGACAAGGCCTTTGCGCTGACGCTGTCGCTGGGACCGCAAGCCGCCACCATACGCGCCGATGGCATCGGCAACTTCACGGTCGAATGACCAGGCGAACCAGCGTGCGCAAACCAACCGTGAGCCGACCCGCATCAGTGCGCTCGAAGCATCGTGCCGCCGGTTTTACGCTGCTTGAAGTACTGGTCGCGTTGGTGGTGGTAGGCACGGCGCTGGCCGCCAGCCTGCGTGCAGTCGGCAGCCTCACGCAAAACAGCAGCGATTTGCGCGCAGCGATGATGGCCACCTGGTCTGCCGAGAATCGTCTGACGCAGATACGCCTTGCACGCGAGTGGCCGGCGATTGGCCGCCGCGAATTCGCGTGCCCGCAGGGCGAGCTGCCGCTGCGTTGCGAAGAGCAAATCCTCGCGACCCCCAATCCCTCGTTTCGCCGCGTCGAAGTCAGCGTGACTGACGAGCGCAGTCCCGGCCGCAAGATCATTACGCTGTCGCAGGTGGTGCCGAATGCGCTGTGAATATCGGCGCGCCGCCCGCCCACAGTCCCTGCCTGCGCGGCAGCACGGACTGACGCTGGTCGAGCTGCTGGTCGCGATCGGCGTGCTGGCCTTTGTCGCGGTGCTGGGCTGGCGCGGATTGGATTCGATCACGCGTGCGCGCGCAGCGCTCAACACCGAACTGGCGCAGGCACGTGGCCTGCAACTGGCCTTTGCGCAGTTGCAGGCTGATTGCATGAATGCCGTCGATTCGAGCGCGCTGGATGGTCGTTCGCCGCTGGCGCTGAATGCGGATCGCATCACGATTGCACGCCGCATCCAGCCCGACGCGCAAGCCGGCATGCTGCAGCTGGTGACCTGGCGACTGCGCGACGGCGTGCTCACGCGTGAAGAGTCGCCGCCCACGCGTGACCTGACGCAGCTGGACCGTTACTGGCAATTCGCCGCCGGCGGCGGCACCAGCCCGGTCGCATTGCGCACCGGCTTGCGCGGGATGGACTTGCGCGTATGGACCGATGATGGACGTGGCTGGCGCAGCTGGACTCAGGCCGCCGGCCAGACCGCCGGCCAGGGCGTGCCGCTGACCTCGCGCGGCGCGCTGATGAACCCGAGCGCCGGCACCACCGCGATGCAGACGCCATGGACGGGTCTCGAGGTGTCGTTGCAGATCGAAGGCAATGCTGCCCCGATGACCAAGGTCTTCATGCTGGGGGCGACCTGATGCGCGCGCCAGGTGGTTCGGCGTCTGCGCAGCGCGCCCGCCTGGCACGGCGTGCCGGGCGGCCGCCTTTCCGCTGTGTTCGACAGCGTGGTGTCGCGATCGTCACGGCCCTGCTGCTGGTCACGCTCGCGATCACCATCGTCGCCAGCCTGTTCTGGCAGCAGCAGGTGCAAGTGCGTTCGATCGAGAACCAGCGGCTGCAGTTGCAAAAGCAATGGGTGCTGCGCGGCGCACTCGACTGGGCGCGCCTGATCTTGCGCGAAGATGCGCGCTACTCCGCAATCGACGACCTGAACGAACCCTGGGCCGTGCCCTTGTCGGACACGCGGCTCGATCGTTACGTCGAGTCTGCGTCTATTCGCGGCCATACCGGCAGCGCGGTACTGTCCGGCGCGATCCAGGATGCGCAGGCGCGGCTGAACCTGACGGGTTTGGCCAGTCGCGGCGAAGTGAATGTGGCCGAGGTGCGTGCGTTCGAGCGCCTGCTGGTCGCGCTGCGGCAAGACCCGGGCCTCGCGCTGGCCGCCGCGCAGCAGCTGGCCGCGACACAGCGCCCGCCCGGCGCCGCCGGCAGTCCGCGCCCGATCGGATTTTTGCAGGTCGATGATTTGCTGGCCGTGCCCGGCTTCACGCCGGCGGCGCTGGTCGCGCTGCGCAACCATGTGGTGTTCCTGCCGCGCGCGACGCCGGTCAATGTGAACACCGCGCCGGCCGAAGTGCTGGCGGCGCGGTTGCCGGCGCTGTCGCTGGCCGAAGCCACCGCGCTGATCGATACGCGGCGCAATGCGAGCTTCCGCGACCTGAATGATTTCGCCGCGCGCCTGCCGGGCCGGCCCGAGCCACCGCCACCGTCGCAGGTGGCGGTCGCGACCAGTTACTTCCTCGTCAACGGCCGCGTGACCATCGGCGACGCCAGCCTGCAAGTGCAGGGCCTGGTCGAGCGGCATGGACCGACCACGCATCTGGTCTGGCTATGCGAGGTCTGAGATCATGAAGGACATCATGGCCACTGCCCCCTCTGCGCTTTACCTGCGCCTGCCGCCGCGCGCTGCGTACGCGCCGTCGTCGTCGACTCCGCTTTCGTCCGCTTCGGCGCGGACCGCATCGTCATCGTCATCGTCACGGTCGGCGCCGGGTGCCATGCCGGTGCTGTCGTTCGCCGTGGCCAGTCGCGGCCGCCTGCAACGCATCGGCCATGCCAGCTTGCCGGAACTGACCGCGCTGATGCAGCAGGTGCCGCGCGTGATCCTGCTGCTGGCCGCATCCGATGTCAGCCTGTTCCGCATCACCGTGCCGCCCTTGTCGCCGGCGCGCCTGAGAGCGGCGCTGCCGGCGCTAGTCGAAGACCGCGTGATCGGCGATCCGGCAGAGTGCGCGATTGCGCTGGGCGCCGCTCATGGCAATGCAAGCCATGGCAACGCTAACGCCAACGCCAGCGATGCGGCGAACGGCAGCAAGCTGCAGGCTAACGAGCGGCTGGTCGCGGTCGCGGACCGAGCCTGGCTGCAGGACTGGTTGCAGCTGCTGCGCCGGCACGGCGCGCGTCGTGTCTCCGCATTGCCTTTCGCACTGTGTCTGCCTTTGCCGGCCGGGCAGGTCGCAGCCAGCGTGGTCGAGTATGGCGATCAGCGGGAACTGGTGTTGCGGCTGTCTGCGCATGACGCGATGGGTTTGCCGCTCGCATCCGAAAATGTCGAGTCCTTGCCGGCCGACGTGTTCCGGCTGCTGTCCACCTTCGCTGGCCAGCGCCCGGTGCAACTCATGCTGCCGGCTGGTTTGATGGCGCCGTTCCGCGTGGCTTTCGGTGGTGGCAGTGTCGACAGTGTCGACAGTGTCGACGGCGATGCCGAAGGTGCCGAAGGTGCCGAAGGTGCCGAAGGTGCCGACACGGGCGGTCTCTCTGTTGCGCTGCGCGAGGAAAACTGGGCCGCATGGGTCGAAGGCGCTGGTCATGTAACGGTTGACCTTGCGGCCGGCATCGCTGCTGAAGACCGTGACACCACGGACTGGCGCCACTGGCGCTGGCCGCTGGCGCTTGCGGCATCGCTGCTGCTGGTGAATGTCGCGGCGCTGAACTGGCACTGGTGGCAATTGCGCAGCGAAGGCCAGCAATTGCGCGATGCCATGGAGCGCAGTTTCCGCCAGCATTTTCCGAATGAGACGCTGGTCGATCCGGTGGCGCAATTGCGGCAGAAAGTCGCGGCATCGCGGCAGGCGGCCGGCGAGTTCGTGCCCGGTGATTTCATTGCATTGTCGGCGTCGCTGGGCGAGGTATGGGCCGAGGCTGCGCCGGCGATGGGCGTCGATGTACGTGCGATCGCAGCGCTCGAGTATCGCGATGCAGTGCTGACTGTGCGCTTCAAGCCTGGTCAGCAACCGTCACTGGACGCGGCACGCAATGTGCTGGCCACGCGCGGGCTGGAAGCGACGGCTGTCGCCGGCGACGGTGCGCAATGGCAGCTGAGGAGCCTGCGATGAATGACAAGCTCAGCCTCGCACTGAAAGGCAAGCGCGGCGATGTGCCGCCCGGCAGCCTGCGCCTGTTCTGGCAGCAGCGCTCGTTACGCGAGCGGCGCGTGCTGGCGTTCGGTGGCCTGCTGCTGGCGCTGATGCTGCTGTGGCTGCTCGCGATCGAGCCGGCGCTGGAAGGTCGCGAACGCTGGCGCGCGGCGTTGCCGCAGTTGCGCGCCGATGCCGCGCAGGCGCATGCACTGTCGCAGCAATTGGCGGCAGTGCCACCAAGATCGGATGCCGGTGCCGCGCCCGCTGTCGACAAGGCCACGCTTGAAAGCCAATTGCAGGCGGCGCTGAAAGCGCAGGGCATCACGCCACAATCGCTGAACGTACAGCAAGCCGGTGATGCGCTGCTGGTGCGCGTGAATGTCACCGATGTGTCGTTCTCGGCGCTTACCGAATGGCTGCAGCAACAGCAGCGCACGGCGCAATTGTCGGTCAGTGATGCAAGTGTGACGGCGCGCGAACGCCTCGACCGTGTCGATGCCCGGTTCACGCTGCGTCGCCAGCCGTGAGGCCGGCATGAAGCCAGCGCGGGCGGCGTGGCCGAGATGGCCCGTGTGGATTGGCTGGATCGGTGCCGCGCTGCTGGCCGTGCTGCTGACGGCTGTCGCCACCTTGCCTGCTGCCTGGCTGGTGCCGCTGGTCGAGCGGCAAACGGGTGGCCGGGTGTCGCTCGGCGATCCGCAGGGCTCGGTATGGCAGGGTTCGGCCTTCATCGGCGCCGCCAGCGCAGCCGGCGAACCGCTGGCGCCCTTGCTGCCGGGGCGCTTTCATTGGCGGCTGTCGCCGCTGGCGCTGGTCGGGCGTATCGATGCCGAGCTGGCCAATGAGCGCGCGCTGGCTCAGCCCGTCACGCTGCACGGCAGCTGGTACCGCTGGCAGGTGGGCGCGGCTGACCTCAGTGTGCCGGCCGAGCGGCTGGCGGCGCTGGGCGCGCCGCTGAACACGGTGCAGCCATCGGGTCGCATGCGGCTGTCCTGGCCCGCGTTGGCGCTGGAGCGCAGCGCGCAGGGTTTGCGCGTGGAGGGCCGCATGCAGCTGGAGTTGACGGAAATTGCATCGGCCTTATCGCCGGTCAAGCCCCTTGGCGCATACCGGATGGAATTCCTCTGGCGCGGCGATGCGGCCCACCTCACACTGGGCACCCGCGCCGGACCGCTGGTGCTGGAGGGCGCAGGTGATATCGTTCACGGCCGGCTGCAGTTTTCCGGGCAAGCGTGGGCGCAGGAGGGGAAAGAACAGAGCCTGGCGATCCTGCTGAACCTGCTGGGTCAGCGGCGTCAGGTCGGAAGTCGTAGCGTGATTGCACTTGAATTCAAATGAAAAAAACATCGCTGTTTGTCACCTTGCCGGCCGCATCAACCCCATCAACGTCGCTGCGTGCGCTGCGCGTGCTGCTGGCACTGACCATCACGCTGGCCGGTGTGTTGTATGTACCCGCGCGCCACGCCCAGGCGCAAGATCCGTCCGCCAGCCAGGCCAGCTTGAATTTTGTCGGCGCCGATATCGAGAACGTGGTGCGTGCGATCGGCCATTACACCGGCAACACCTTCGTGATCGACCCGCGCGTGAAAGGTACCATCAACCTGGTGTCTGAAAAGCCGGTGACCAAGGCGCAAGCCTTTGACATGCTGACGTCGGTGCTCCGGCTGCAGGGCTATGCGGTGGTGCGCACGCCGGATTACATCAAGGTGCTGCCCGAGGCGGATGCGAAGTTGCAGGCGGCGCCGATCACCACCGGCAAGGTGCGCGGCGACCAGATCGCGACCCAGATCTTCCGTCTGGATCATGAGAGTGCCAACGGGCTGGTTGCGATTCTGCGACCGCTGATCTCGCCCAACAACACTATCGCGGCCGACCCGACCAACAACACGCTGGTCATCACCGACTATGCCGACAATCTGAAGCGGCTGTCGCGCATCATTGCATCGCTGGATGTGCCCGCCATCGGAGAGCTGGATGTGGTGAAGCTGCAGCATGCGATCGCGATCGACATGGTCGTCACCGTGAACCGCATGCTCGACACCGGCACCGGTGGTGCGCAGGGCGCAGCCGACCCCGGTCGCGTGGTGCTGATGGCAGATGCGCGCACCAATGCCATCATCATTCGTGCGCCGAGCGCTGCGCGTGCCAATCTTGCGCGCACGCTGATTGCGAAGCTCGACCAGCCCACCGCCCTGCCGGGCAATGTGCATGTGGTGTATCTGCGCAATGCAGAGGCCGTGAAGCTCGCGCAGGTGCTGCGCGCGGTGGTGGCCGGTGAATCCGGCGCGGCCGTCACCAGCACGCCAACCGCCACCACGCCGGCGGCGCAGCCGCAGACGGCGGCGGCCAGTCTGCAAGCGCCACCAGCATCGCCGGCGCCGCAACAGGGCCCGTTGCCGGTCGGTGGCGTGGCCGGTTTCATCCAGGCGGACCCGACCACCAATACGCTGATCATCACCGCGAATGAAAACGTGTACCGCAATCTGCGCGCCATCATCGACCAGCTCGATGCGCGGCGCGCGCAGGTATATGTGGAATCGCTGATCGTCGAAGTCAGCGCCGACAAGGCCGCCGAAATCGGTGTGCAATGGGCGGCACTGTCCGGCGACATTGCGAGCAGTTACCGGGTCGGCGTGCTGACCGGCTTTTCGACCGATGGCAACAATCTGGTGCAGCAAGCCGCGTCGGTGCTGGGTCCGAACAAGACCCCGCTGGCGCCCGGCAACGGGCTGACGGCGTCCATCTTCCGGCAGCGCGATGGTTCGCTCGGCCTCGGTGCGCTGGCCCGCGCACTGGAGCGCGACGTGAAGGCCAACATTCTGTCGATGCCGAACCTGATCACGCTTGACAATGAAGAGGCGCGCATCATCGTCGGCCAGAACGTGCCTTTCATCACCGGTCAGTTCACTACCGCTGCGTCCGCGGGTGCAGCCGGCGTCAATCCTTTCCAGACCATCGAGCGGCGCGATATCGGCCTGTCGCTACGCGTGCGACCGCAGATTTCCGAAGGCGGCACCGTGAAGATGGCGATCTATCAGGAGACCTCGAGCATCCAGCAATCGACGACGTCAGGCCTGATCACCAGCAAGCGCTCAATCGATACCAATGTGCTGGTGGATGACGGACAGATCATCGTGCTCGGCGGCCTGATCGAAGACACGCTGAGCGACACCACCGAACGCGTGCCGGGGCTGGGCAGTATCCCCATCATCGGCAACTTGTTCCGCTACCAGTCCAAGCGTCGCGGCAAGACCAATCTGATGGTGTTCATCCGCCCGACCGTGGTGCGCAATGATGCGCAGAGCGTCGCGGTGGCCAGCGATCGCTATGACTATATTCGCGGTGCACAGCAGCTGATCCGGCCGGAGCCGAATGTGCTGATGTCCGGCACCGAGCCGCCGCAACTGCCGGTGCTGCAAGATGGCCGCCCGACCGGCGGTGCGATGCTGCGGCGTGATGCATTGCCGTCATCGGCGTCACCGTCGGCCCCAGCGGCCCCAGCGGCGGCAGGCGCAGCCACACCGCTGCCCGCCGGCGGCGTGAAACCTTCGGCGCCGGCCGAGGTCTTTCCTGTCGAACCCCCCGTGATCAACCAGCGATAACTGTATCGATAACCGTAGCGATCCTTATTGCAATGCAAGCCCATGACAGCCCACGCCGCGCACCGGATGCGCCACTGACCAGCGACCCGCGCCTGCTGCCCTTCAGCTTCGCGCGCGACCACGGCGTGCTGGCCCAGGTCGTTACTGCGCAGGCGGGCGATGGCGGGCACGGTGCCGATCTTGCCAATGGTGCCGATGGTGCCGATGCTGCCCGGGGTCTTCCTGCGACCCACGGCGGCGTTGCGGTCGAGGTCTGGGTGTCGGAAGCGACTGCACCGTCGGCGATTGCCGAGATCAGCCGTCGCTACGGCCGCGTCCGTATTCATACGATGCCGCGCGAGCAACTCGAGAGCGCGATTGCACGCGCCTATGCGGGCCACGGCGGCGATGCGGCGCAAGTGGTTGGCGAAGTCGAGTCCGACCTCGATCTTGCGCGACTGATGCAGGACATGCCGGCGGTCGAGGACTTGCTCGAATCCGCCGACGATGCGCCGGTGATCCGCATGATCAATGCGTTGTTGACCCAAGCCTTGCGCGAAGGCGCATCCGATATTCACATCGAACCCTTCGAGCAAGTGTCCGTGGTACGTTTCCGCATCGATGGCCGCTTGCGCGATGTCGTGCGGCCGAAGAAAGCGATTCATGCGGCGCTGATCTCGCGTATCAAGATCATGTCGCAGCTGGACATTGCGGAGAAGCGGCTGCCGCAGGATGGTCGCATCACCTTGCGGGTCGGTGGCAAGCCGGTGGATGTGCGCGTGTCCACGCTGCCCACCGGCCACGGCGAGCGCGCCGTGCTGCGCCTGCTGGACAAGGAAGGTGGCCGGCTCGATCTCGAACAGCTGGGCATGGATGAACGCACGCGCGAACAGTTCGACAAGCTGATCAGTCAGCCGCACGGCATCGTGCTGGTCACCGGGCCTACCGGTTCCGGCAAGACCACCACGCTGTATGCGGCGCTGTCGCGGCTTAATGCATCGACCACCAATATTCTGACCGTCGAAGACCCGATCGAGTACGAGTTGCCCGGCGTCGGCCAGACCCAGGTCAATGCGCGCATCGACATGAGCTTTGCGAAAGCGTTGCGCGCCATCCTGCGCCAGGACCCGGACGTGATCATGATCGGCGAGATTCGTGATCTCGAAACAGCGCAGATCGCGGTGCAGGCGTCCCTCACCGGCCATCTGGTGCTGGCGACCCTGCACACCAATGATTCGGCAGCGGCCGTCACGCGCTTGCTCGACATGGGCATCGAACCCTTCCTGCTGTCGTCATCCCTGCTGGGCGTGGTCGCGCAGCGGCTGGTGCGCAAGCTGTGCACGCATTGCCGCCGGCATGACGGCCACCAGTGGCAGGAAGTGGGTTGCGACAAATGCGGCCACACCGGTTACCAGGGGCGGGTCGGCGTGTATGAGCTGTTGCTGGCATCGGCACGCATACGCGCGCAGATCCATGAACAGGCTTCCGAGGCCGAGATCCGCGCCACCGCGCAGCGCGACGGCATGCAACTGATGCGCGATGATGGCGAGCGCTGGGTCCGTGCCGGCGTCACCACCGAAGCCGAATTGCTGCGGGTGACCAAAGAGTGAAGACGCGGCGTTCGATTGACAGGGCTCGGCAGCCCGCACATCGTCACCCCGGCACAGACCGGGCTCTCGTTCATTGAAGTCAAGCTGATTCCCCATGCCCGCATTTCGTTATGAAGCCGTCGATGCCACGGGCGCCACCAGCACAGGGGTGGTGCAAGCCGATAGTCCGCGCGCTGCGCGCTCGGACCTGAAGTCGCGCGGGCTGGTGCCGCTGGCCGTCGACGTCATCAGCGGGCAGGTCGATGCGCAGGGTCGCGTGGTGCAGCGTGGCTGGCGTTTCGGCGATCGGCTGTCGACACATGAGCTGGCCTTGTTCACGCGCCAGCTGGCGTCGCTGCTGGAAGCCCAGCTGCCGCTGGAGCAGGCATTCGATGCGTTGATGGAGCAGGCCGAGCGCCCGTATGTGCGCGACCTGGTGGCGTCGATACGCGCGGAAGTGATCGGCGGCGCATCCTTGTCGGATGCGCTGGCGCGCCATCCGCGCGACTTCGCCGACATCTACCGCGCGCTGGTCGCCAGCGGCGAGCAGATCGGTCAGCTGTCGCGCGTGTTGTCGCGGCTTGCGGATTTTGTCGAGCGCCGCAATGCACTGGTGCAGAAGGTGAAGCTGGCGTTCACCTACCCGGCGATCGTGACCGTGGTCGCGTTTGCGATCGTGATCTTCCTGCTTACCTATGTGGTGCCGCAGATCGTGTCGGTGTTTGCGAACACCAAGCAGCAACTGCCCTTGCTGACGGTGGCGATGCTGGCGCTGTCGGACTTCGTGCGTCACTGGGGCTGGCTGCTGGCGTTGTTGCTGATCGCTGGCCTGATGCTGTCGCGACGCGCATTGCGCAATGAAGATACGAAGATGCGCTGGCACAGCTGGTTGTTGACGGCCCCGCTGTTCGGGCGCTTCGAACGCAGCCTGAACACGTCGCGCTTTGCAAGCACGCTGGCGATTACCATCAGCTCCGGTGTACCGATACTGCGCGCGTTGCAGACCAGCCGCGATACGTTGTCAAATGTCGCGATGCGGCGCCAGGTCGAAGAAGCGACCGCCAGCGTGCGCGAGGGCATGGGGCTGGCGCGCGCATTGTCGGTACATCCGTATTTTCCGCCGCTGCTGATCCACATGATCCGTGCCGGTGAAGTGACCGGCGAGCTGCCGCAGATGCTCGACCGTGCGGCGCAGATGCAGGAACAAGATCTGGAACGACGTGCGCTGACCATTGCCGGCTTGCTGGAGCCGGTGCTGATCCTTGCGATGGGTGTGGTGGTGCTGCTGATCGTGCTGGCCGTGCTGATGCCCATCATCGAAATCAACCAGCTGGTGCGATGACATGAATGCTGCTGTGATGAGCTCGACAGGGACAGGCCCGACTGCGATGAATGCCAAGAACATGAACCCCGGACGCCAACGCCTGCCGGTACTGGTCGCCTTCGTGCTGTTTCTGCTGTTGTGCGCATCGCTCGCGTACTGGTTGCTGCAATGGCTGGCGCCGGTACCGCGACCGGTAGCAGCACCGGTCGAAAGCGAACGCGTGATGCCGCCGGTGGCGGCCGCCGCCAACCTGTTCGGCGGTGCAGCGCGCGGCGGTGGGATGGTGAATGTGCAGCTGCGCGGCATCCTGCATGCCGGGTCGGCAGCAGACAGCGTGGCGATCATGAGTATCGATGGCCATGCGCCGAAGTTTTATCGCGTGAAGGCCGAGCTGATGCCGGGCGTGACGGTGAAGGCGATCCATGCGCGCTCGGTGGTGCTGTCCGATCGCGGCGCCGAGCGTGAATTGCCGTTGCCGGCCTTTGCATCACAAGAGGGTGGCGCGGCGGGGGCGCCGGTCAGGGCAATGCCGGAGCAGAACCTGCCGCCGCCATCACCACCCCCACCGCAGCAGCAGTTGCAGTCACAGCAGCCGCCACCGCCGCAGTCTCAGCCGCAGCCGCAGCCGCAGCCTTAATCCAGCTTGACCTCAGCTGCAGTCAGCTGCAGTCAGCTGCAGCCAGGCGGTGCCAGCCGCTGCCATAGCCACAATCGCTGCCACCGTCGGCTGCAGACGCACTGTCACCGAATCGGCGCAGCGCGTGGCGCAGCGCGCTACAGCACGTAGCGCGACAGGTCTTCGTTGACGGCCAGCGCACCGAGCTTGTCATCGACATACGCCGCATTCACGTCGACGCTTTGCTGTTCCTGCGTGCCGGCGTCGAAAGACACGTGTTCGAGCAGCTTTTCCATCACGGTGTAAAGACGGCGTGCACCAATGTTTTCGGTCTTTTCATTCACCGAGCACGCAATCTCGGCCAGCCGGCGTATGCCATCGGGGGTGAAGCTCAGTTGCACGTTTTCGGTCGCGAGCAGTGCTTCGTATTGCCGCGTCAGGCAGGCATCGGTGGCGGTCAGGATGCGCTCGAAATCCGGGATCGCCAGCGACTCGAGCTCCACGCGTATCGGGAAGCGACCCTGCAGTTCCGGTATCAGGTCCGAGGGTTTGGCGAGATGGAAGGCGCCGGAGGCGATGAACAGGATGTGATCGGTTTTGATCATGCCGTACTTGGTGTTCACCGTCGTACCCTCGACCAGTGGCAGCAGATCGCGCTGTACGCCGGCGCGCGACACATCGGCGCCCTGTGCGCCCGAACGTGATGCGATCTTGTCGATCTCGTCGAGGAACACGATGCCGTTCTGCTCGATGTTGCGGATTGCGCGTTGCCGTATCTCTTCCTCGTTCACCAGTTGCGCTGCTTCTTCGTCAATCAGCAGCTTCATCGCTTCGCCGATCTTCAGCTTGCGCGACTTCTTGCGTGTCGCACCCATGCCCGCGAACATGGACTTGATCTGCTCGGTCATTTCTTCCATGCCGGGCGGCGCCATGATCTCCATCTGCGCGCGCGGCTCGGCAAGCTCGAGCTCGATTTCCTTGTCATCCAGCCCGCCTTCGCGCAGCCGCTTGCGGAAGGTCTGGCGCGTTGCGTTGCCGGCCTTGTCTTCGGTGGGCGCGGTGGCGGAAAAGCCGAACTCGCGTGCCGGCGGCAGTAACACGTCGAGGATGCGCTCTTCGGCGGCATCTTCAGCCTGCGCGCGCACTTCGCGCATCGCGCTTTCGCGGGTCTGCTTCACGCCGATTTCAGCCAGGTCGCGGATGATGGTGTCGACATCCCGGCCCACATAGCCGACTTCGGTGAACTTGGTAGCTTCGATCTTAATGAAAGGCGCATCGGCCAGCTTTGCCAGCCGGCGTGCAATCTCGGTTTTGCCGACGCCGGTCGGGCCGATCATCAGGATGTTCTTCGGCGTGATCTCGTGGCGCAGCGGGTCCGGCACTTGCTGGCGGCGCCAACGGTTGCGCAATGCAATGGCGACGGCGCGCTTGGCGCGGGACTGGCCGACGACGTGCTTGTCGAGTTCGGCGACGATCTGTTGCGGTGTCAGGTTCATGAGGCGTTTACAGCGTTTCTATCGTGTGCGACAGGTTGGTATAGATGCAGAGCTCGCCGGCGATGGTGAGTGCCTTCTGCACGATGTCCTGCGGCGTCAGCTCGGTGTTTTCATACAGCGCCTTGGCAGCGGCCTGCGCATAGCTGCCGCCGGAGCCGATCGCGCCGATGCCCTGCTCGGGTTCGAGCACATCGCCATTGCCGGTGATGATCAGCGTTGCTTCACGGTCGGCCACCAGCAGCATCGCTTCGAGCCGACGCAGCATGCGGTCGGTGCGCCAGTCCTTCGCCAGCTCGACGGAGGCGCGCATCAGGTTGCCCTGATGGCTTTCGAGCTTCGCTTCGAAGCGCTCGATCAGCGTGAATGCATCGGCGGTACCGCCGGCAAAGCCGGCCAGCACCTTGCCGTGAAACAGCTTGCGTACCTTGCGCGCGGTGCCCTTCATCACCACATTGCCGAGCGTGACCTGACCGTCGCCGCCGAGTGCGACGACATTGCCGCGGCGAACAGAAAGAATGGTCGTACCGTGGAATTGTTCCATGCGTATCCAGAAAGACAGGGCAGCCGGGGCCGTGTGCCGACGTGCGAAGCGCATGCCGGTGGGCATGGCGCTCGCGTCGACCAGCATGCTCAGGGCTTGCGGTTGATGATCCTCGGTGCAACGTCGCCGGCGGTCAGCATCAGCAGCGTCGATACGAGGACAGAGACTTCCCGCCATTCTACCGGTTTGCCGCCTGCGAGTTGAGCGATGCCGGCCAGCAAAGGGTGCGCGGCGTGGAAGGCCACGCGCTGCAAGCGGCTCGCGTCCAGTACCAGCAGCGCCGGCGCTGGCGCCGGCTTCTGCGCGGGCTCCTTGGCCAGCACCTGGCCCGCATGCGCGCGTAAACGGGCCAGCAGTGCATCGACCGGCAGTGCAATGTGTTCGGGCAAGGTGAATGCCGGGCTCGATGCGCTGTGCGGCATGGGTGACGGCATCCATGCCGCTGCCGACGCTGGTCCTGGCGCCCGAACAGGCATCGGCGCTGGTGCGGCCGGCGGCGACATCTCGTAAGTGAGGCTGTAGGCGAGGCAGGCATCTTCGTAGCGTTCGACATCACCGGCAACGCGCAGCAACTCGATCAGTAACAGCCAGCCGGCATCATCGGCATCGCGCCGCCCGGCCTTGATCAGTTCTCGCAATCCCTGCAGCAAGCGTTCGCAGGGTCGCAGGCGAACCGGACGCTGCTGCCGGCGCCAGTCTTCCAGCAAGTTCAGCAAGGCGCGGCAACCGTCCAGATCGACGCTGCTCACGGCAGTCAGGTCGAGCGTGATGTCGGCGCCCGCGTCGGTTGCCGGTCCCGATGCCGGTGACTGTGGCCAACGGGCCAGCGATGATGTGACGCTGACATCGAGACGGCCGCGCAGCGCGAGCACCGCCGGAACGGTGGCTGCGTGTGCTGCCGCCTTTGACGGCGCAGGCGCGATATCGGATGACCTGTCAGCTCCGATTCGCGCGCCGACATGAAGGGTCGCATCAGTCGCGTCGGCCGCATCGGCCACATCGTTCACCAGCCGCCACTGTGGCGGCGAGGTTTCGAAGCGCTGCGCATACGCCAGTGCGACATGATCGAAGTCACTTTGCCGACCGGTGGCTTCATGCAGTGCGAGCAGCATGTGCCAGGCCAGATTTTCCAGCTCGGTCGGCTGTGGCAAAGGCAGCGCGAGTGCATCGTGCAACAGGCATGCCGCCGCATCGTCTTGCCCGGTCGCGAACAGGATCGCGGCTTCGTCGATGCGCTGCGCGAGGGATCGCAGGGAGCTGGCAGTCGGGCCCGGCAGGTCAGCGGGTTTCACGGTGGGACGATGTTGCGCTGATGTGGTGGTCGATGTGAGCGTCGATGCGTGTGTCGATGTGCACATCGACATGCATGTCGATACACATGCCGATCGATGCATGGTCAAACGGGGCATCGATGCAGGTTGAATACCTGTCGATGTCGCCATAAATGTGGCTTTAGATGCCGCAATCAATGACCGCGTCCATGCCTGATCGCAGCCCGCATTACATCGACGCCCGCGCCATCGGTCAAAGCCGGCGGCGGGCTTGCTGCGGAATCCGGCGCGCATCGGCTCGCCATCGGCGCAGGCTGTTGTGTGTGCCCGACAGCACACTCACCAGCCAGGCCGCAAACCTCATAGCTAGTAAGTGCGGGTCAGAAACGGGTACGCACGCCGATGATGAAGTTGCGCCCCGGTTGCGGCACGTAATCTTTCAGCAGCGAGGTCGATAGCCTGATCTCTTCGTTCAGCAGGTTGCGTGCAAGCAGGAACCAGGTCAGATCGGTGGTGCCGTAGCGCTGCACATAGCTCAGGCTTGCATCGACCTGCGTGTACGCACCGGTAGGAGTCTCCAGTGACACATCGCTGCTGGCGATGCGGTTGTGGGCTTGCGCATGAATCACGGACAGTGAGGAGCGCCACGTCTGCCATTGATAGCCAAGCGACATGCCGCTGCGCGCCGCAGGCTGCAGCGGCAGATTGCCCAGACGGTTCAGGCGGCCACGCGAGACATCCACGAAGGCACGCCCGGACAGTCCGGGGCCCGCCTGGTTGTATCCGACTTCGGCTTCGATGCCCTGCAGCGTTGCATCGGATTGCGTGAAGTTGCGATCGTATTCCTGGCTGGCTTGGTCGTAATCGATACGGCCGTAAACGAAGTTGGCAATGCTGTTGCGGTAGACATTCGCTTTCCAGCGCAGTTTGTCGTCGGTCTTTTGCAGCGACAGTTCGAGGTTGTTCGAGGTCTCTGCACGCAGGTTGGGGTTGCCGCTGTCGTTGGTTTCGGTCGGATGATGGAAGCCGGCGGCATACAGCTCTTCGGTCGTGGGGGCGCGTTGGGCACGAGAGACCGTGGCGCCGAGTCCGTAGCCGGGCATGAAGGTCCATAACGCACCGAGCGAGGCCGACCCGAGGCCGAAGCTGCGTGACAGTTGGTCTTCCGGACGTCGGGACACGGATTCATAACGCGCACCGGCATTCACGCGTACCGATCCAAAGTCGCGTTGCTCGACGAGGAACACGGCCATCATCCGCGAGCGCGTGCGCGGCACATAATTCTCGCTGGGATCGTCCAAGTTGAGCGCACTGGTATGGCTCTGCTCTGCCTGCACGCCAAGCTTGCCGCCCCAGCCGTACAGCGGTGCATGATCCAGCTCCCAGCGCGCATCGGCTACCTTGTTTGCAAAGCGAATGTGCGGATCGGTGCCGTTTTCCAGCTCGGTATGGCGGTAGTGGGTGTAACCAAACTTGAAGCGCAGACTGTCGAAGCCTTCGATCGGCGCGCGGAACACACTGTCGACATCGAAGCGGGTGCGGCCCAGATCAATCCGCGCGTTCTCGTCCCGCCCGTGGATGCCATAGTTCTTGTCCAGCTGCGACAGCGACGCACCGACGCGGCCCCAGTCCTGGAACATCGTTGCACCGATACCGACGTTGCCTTCGCGTACCCCGCTTGAGCTGAGCCTGCCGTAGTCGCCGCGATCAGTGAGGCTGGCGGCGCCGGCATAGCCGGGAATCCGGTAATCCCCGGCATGGGCGTAGCTGCCATCGACATGCAAGCCGATGTTGCCGGCGGCGCGTTCAGCCGAAAAACCCAGACCTGCGCTGCTATCGACACTGGCTGCGCGCAATTCAGCTTCGCCGCTGGCGCGTGGTGCCAGTTCGGTCGGGATGCGGTCGTTGACGATATTGATCAGGCCGCCGATCGCGCCCGAGCCGTAGGCCAGCGCGGCCGGGCCCCGCAGGATTTCGACCTGACGCGCGGTCAGCATGCTGCTGCCGACCGCGTGGTCGTTCGAGATCGCGGACAGGTCGCCGCTGCCCATGCCGTTTTCCAGTACCTTGATGCGCGGGCCTTCGAGGCCGCGAATCACCGGCCGTGACGAACCGCTGCTGAAGCCGGACGATTGCACGCCCAGCTCGCCGCCCAGCGTGTCGCCGAGCGACAGGCCGGCCTTGTTGCGCAACTCATCGCCGGCCAGCACTTTGGCGGGCGCAAGGATGATTGCGTCTTCGCCCGCACCCAGCGGGTCGGCAGTCACGACAACTGCGGGCAGGGTTTTTTTCGTTTCCTGTGCAGACACGGAAACTGCGGTCAGCGCGCACAGAATTGCGTGCGCGAGCGCGGTTTTTTTGAGGTTCATGAAGCACTCCACCAGGGATTCAACGCAGGCTGCAGACTCGATGCCAAGTGCATACACCCGTCAAGCGCGCGGGACGAACCCGACTTTAACAACGCAAGAGCAACGCAAGAACGAAGCAAGTGCAGGTCGGAAGTTCGTCAGGCGCGGCGCAGGCTGAGGGCCAGCGCAATACAAGCGCAATACAAGTAAGGGACAGGCAAGGGACAGGCAGGATGCCCGCGTGATGCGGGCACGAGGCCGGGCAGCCACCAGATCGGGGTCAGGCGTTGACGGGGGGTGCGCGGGTCGCGAAGTTGGCGGTGAAGGGTGGATGCCAGCGTTGCAGCAGCACGGCGGTCGCCGGTGCTAGCGTGGCACGCTGCACGGGCAGCAGTGCGATATCGGCACAGGGGCCGGCGCCGAGCGCCGATGCATCGAGCGCGACGCAAGCGCCGGACGCGCGTGCATGGTCAAACAGCCCCGCTTTGGCGTCGTTGCCCGCATCGCCCCTTGCATCGCTGTTCAGCTCGGCCACTTGCAGTGGGGCGTTGAGGTTGCCTTGCCCATGCGCGTGCGCAATCGCATGCGCGTAACCGACCCACTGCGCCAGCAGCAGGCACAGCACCAGCAGCACGCCGACGAAGGCACGCTGACGCTGTGTGCGGCGCTCGCTGTGTGCGGGCCCGCCGGTGATCGCAAGGAGTCGGTTCATCCGCAGGATGGGTGTTCAGGCAGGGTGACTGGTTGTGCAGGCCCGGTGAGTCATGCAGACCTTTCAGGCCATGCAGCGCACTGCACAAAGATGCTTGGATACTAACCTACAACGCGGCTTGCTGTCATTCGCGCTTCCGGCACAGGCTGCAGCGGATTCGGGTAGTTACCTCAGGTAGTTACTGCAGGCAGGTACTCCGGCCAAGTGCTCTGGCCAGGTACTCCGGGCGGGTGCGCCAGCGGGAGCTGCGGGGCTTGCTCCGGAGGCTTGCCGGCCGTCGCCTTCAGCCAAAAAACCCGGCCGCAATGAAAAACCCCGCGGCGATGCGCGGGGTCGTCGGGACGCTGCGTCGGCGCGCAGCCGGGTGTTGCAATGCCGGCGTCAGTCGCCGTACAGCTTCTGCTTCAGCTCGCGGCGCTGCTGCGCTTCGAGCGACAGCGTCGCGGTCGGCCGGGCCAGCAGGCGCGGAATGCCAATCGGTTCGCCCGTCTCTTCGCACCAGCCATAGTCGCCGGTGTCGATTGATTGCAGCGACTGCTGAACTTTCTTCAGCAGCTTGCGCTCGCGGTCGCGCGTGCGCAGTTCCAGCGCATGTTCTTCCTCGATCGTTGCGCGGTCCGCAGGATCGGGCACCAGCACGGTCTCGCGCAGGTGCTCGGTGGTCTCGCCGGCATTCCTGAGCAAGTCTTTTTCGAGCTGCTGCAGGCGTGCCTTGAAGAACGCCAGCTGGGCCGGGTTCATGTAGTCCTTCTCATCCATGGCCAGGATCTGCTCTTCGGTGAGCGGGGCGTTGGCGGCGGATGCCTTCGAGCTTTTTGTATTGGTTGCCACGTCGCTTGCTTTCGTCACTACGAAACGATGAATTTAACCCGGCGGACCCGCCAAATTCTTGCTGCTGCGCAGGCACTGCCGGTCGTGGTCGGGCATTGCAGCTTCCCTTCTGCAAGGCTGCCCGGCTGAAACCGGCGGCTATTGTAATCGCATTGTCGCTCCGCTCGACAAGCTTTGCATGATTTTTAATGGCTTTCGCAACAGCCGCTTGCGGCAGAGCGGCAGGTGGCGCCGGTTAAGGTTTTCAAGTTTATACCAGACACTGCGTCAATCCGTCGATAAACACTTGTTTTGGCAAGTCCTGCCCGATGAACACGATCTTGCTGCCGCGCGCCTCCTGCTCGCCCCACGGCGCGCCCAGATCGCTGCCCATGGTCTGGTGCACGCCCTGGAAAATCACGCGTCGCGACGCGCCGGACATCCACAGCACACCTTTGTAACGCAGCATGCGCGGGCCATACACCTGCACCAGGCTGCCGATGAATTCTTCCAGCCGCGCCGGGTCGAAGGCGCGCTCACTGCGGAACACGAACGCGGCGATCTGGTCCGTATGCCCGCCCTGCCCGTGGCCGTGATGATGCGCATCATGCGTGTGCGCATGATCGTGGCCATGACCGTGATCATGATCATGATGGTCGCAATGCTCGTCGCAGTCGTGATGCGCGTGCTCGTCGGCCTTCAGGAAATCCGGGTCGATATCGAGCTTGTCATTCAGGTTGAAGCCACGGATATCGAAGATCTCATCGATCGCGATCTTGCCGAAGTCCACGCGCGCCATTGGTGCGCGCGGATTGATGCGCTTGAGACGGTTTTCGAGCTGCGCCACACGGGTGGCATCGACCAAGTCGGTCTTGGACAACAGCATGCGGTCCGCAAAGCCGATTTGTCGCTGCGCTTCCTCGAACTGGTCCAGCTGCTGCATCGCATGACTGGCATCGACCACGGTGATCACGCTGTCCAGCAGGTAAGAGGTGGCGACATCGTCATCCATGAAGAAGGTCTGTGCGACCGGGCCCGGATTGGCCAGACCCGTGGTTTCGATCACCACGCGGTCGAACTGCAACTGGCCATCGCGTCGCTTCTGTGCCAGCTGCGACAGTGCGGCGATCAGGTCACCGCGCACCGTGCAGCACACGCAGCCATTGCTCATCTCGACGATTTGCTCGTTGCTGTCCTGGACCAGAATTTCGTTGTCGATGTTTTCTTCGCCGAATTCGTTCTCGATCACGGCAATCTTCTGCCCGTGCGCATCATGCAGGATACGGTTCAGCAGTGTGGTCTTGCCGGCGCCGAGAAAGCCGGTGAGGATGGTGGCGGGAATCAGTGACATCGTCGTACATTCATTCGAGAGTTTCAGTGGTCATCCTGCTTCTTTGCGCGCGGATGGGCGGCGTCATAAACCTGGGCCAGACGCTGGAAGTCCAGCGCGGTATACACCTGCGTTGACGCAATCGATGCATGGCCCAGCATCTCCTGCACGGCGCGCAGATCGCCGGATGACTGCAGCACATGCGACGCAAACGAATGGCGCAGCACATGTGGATGCACATCGGCCGCAATACCCAGCGACTGCGCATGTGCCTTGATGCGGGTCTGGACCGTACGCGGCGAGATGCGGCGTCCGCGCGCGTTCACGAACAGCGCATGGACATCGCCGGGTTCGCGCGCTGCGTTATTGCCGCGCACCGCGAGCCACGCTTGCAGCGCCGCCAGCGCCGCGCCGCCGATGGGCACGGTGCGCCGCTTGCTGCCTTTGCCGGTGACGGTGACTTCGGCCGCATCAAGGTCCAGCCAGCCCTGCGATTCATATGACCCATCGCGCACATAGCTCGCATCCAGACCAGTCAGTTCCGATACCCGCAGCCCGCTGGAATACAGCAATTCAAACATCGCCTTGTCGCACAGGCTGCCGGCCACATCGTCATCCCGAATGCGCACATCGGATGACACCAGCTTCACCGCGTCCTCCACGCCCAGTGCCTTGGGCAGGGTTTTCGCGCGCTTCGGCGGCTTGACGCCATCCACCGGGTTTGCGGCCAGCGGCCGCTGCTGCGCCAGCCAGCGGAAGAAGCCACGCCACGCGGACAGCTTGCGCGCAATCGAGCTGGCCGACTGACCGCTTGCATGCAATTGACTTGCGAAGCGACGGATATCGAACTGGGTCAGCTGAGTCAGCGGGACCCGTGGGTTCGGCCGCGCCGGCATCAGCGCCAGCAGTTGTTCGAGGTCACGCCGGTAGTTGTGCAGTGTATGGTCGGCAAGCTTGCGCTGCACCTGCAGATACAGCAGGTAAGCATCAAGGTCTGCACCGGCCCCGGCATCCCATTCAGTATGGACGTCACGATCAACGCCAGTACCCGGCTTGGATGGCGAGTCCCCGGTGCCCATGGTTTCAGGCAGCCAGCCCTTGCAGGCGGGCGCTGGCAGCCTCGCCGATACGCGCGAGGAAGTCGGTCGCGAGTTCGCTGGCGAAGCGTTGCGGGTCTGGCGAGCCAAGTACCAGCAGGCCAAAGCTGTGCTCGCTGCCGGCTTTGCGTAGCGGCACCAGCGCGACCGATTGCATGC